>Ga0315284_10000324_pt1 | contig 65084 bp, 71 predicted proteins | sample YL17G09_16_MG_FD_203696 | JGI IMG/M metagenome (GOLD analysis project Ga0315284, IMG submission 203696) | Sediment microbial communities from Yellowstone Lake, YNP, Wyoming, USA - YL17G09_16 | ecosystem: Environmental > Aquatic > Freshwater > Lake > Sediment | place: USA: Wyoming | collected...
CAATCCCATCGAGGTGTCCGGCAAACGTGCCGAACAGTGGAGCGACACGGAAACGCGCCGAAAGTATGAGGGCCAGCGGTCGGCCATCTATGACCAGATCGACCGGTGGGCGTCGGACAGCGGGCGGGACGCGGCGGATTGGGTAAACATCTTGGCCGAAGTGGACCGCTACAACAACTATGTCAAGTCCAAGATGTTGCGGGTGCCACAGATCGAAGTCGGCACGATCAAGGCGCGGCTCAGGAAGTCGGTGGTAGCGCCGTCGTGGGAACGCCGCCGTGGCGAGCCAGTGGGAGAAGACGAGACGCCGATGCTGGATTACTCCGAGGCGACCGACGTGCTGGAGAGCGCGGAAGAGCAGGAATAGGCTCAAAATAGGCTCATTTGGTGTCCACCTATGTCCGCTATGTCCACTCTTGTCCACGAACCCTTGGCTTTGCAATGGCCTCAAAACCCCCGTAAAAACGCCATAAACCCCAATAAACACAATGAAAATGGGTAGTGCGCCTGCCGCGACTCGAACGCGGGACCCTCGGCTTAGAAGGCATGGGGCGCTGATTTCTAAGTGGCATGATGTCAGTCGGTTACAAGTTTTGGAGGGGCTTGCCAGACTCATTGTAGACTCATAATTGCCACGGTTTTTCGTGGCGTCTGTACATGTACGCTTGGCATCTGTACATGTACACTAAACCCCTAACTCCCCTCTGTTGAATGACTTCCAACTGTACGCTTCAACTGTACCGTTTTTAACTGTACCCTTGTGATTGCGTTACGGTTTGATTCCGAAATACGCCTCCCCTTGCTTCCGCGTCACCAAATTCCGGTAGTGGGCGTAGAGCAAGTCGGGACTCGGGTGTCCGAGTTGAAACGCGGTCTTGCCGGCGTCTTGGTAAGCCGCGAGGTGGTAGGAAGCGTAGGAGTGCCTGTGGCCGTTTGTGGGCCACTGGGAGATCCCGGCGGCTGTCCGGGCCGCTGTGATGCGTTTCCGCCAGTTGGGCGGGCATACAGGGCCGTTTACAGGGTATTTTCTGAGCCAGGCGCGGAGCGTCGGGTGGATCTCGACGTACCGTTGTTGCCGGGTCTTGGCGATAGCGGCGGTGACGTGAATGTGGCCGGCCTTGAGGTCGACGTCATGGGCCCAGAGTTGGCGGAGTTCGCAAGACCGGATGCCGGCAAAGGCGGCGATGGCAATAGCGGGGATGAGCTCCGGGTCAGTCTTGGCGACCGTAGCGAGCAGGTTACGTGTCTGGTCGACGGTCAAGATGGGCGGGGGCTTGCGTTCGACGATCCCGTGCGTAACGCCGACCGTGGGAACGGCGCTGGACAGGTATCCGCGGGCGGTCGCCCAACGAAACAGGTTCGTGAACGCCCGGAGCAGGTTGTTCCGGGTGGTCGGGGTGTATGGGGCGACAACATGGGCGATGGCTTGCGGCGTCCATGTGGCGACCGGGGCGTCCTGGTCGAGCTTCCTTAAGGCACAACGGAGACCGGCGAGGTGTGTCTTCCGCCGGCCAGCCGCCGCCTTTTCGGCGAGAAATTCGGCTACTGCCTCGCGGGTAGCGATGTTGGGCACGGCGGGTGCCGGGGGTTTCTTCACGTAAGTGCGGGCAGCGTCGAGCACGGTCACGCCCGCGGGCAGTATAGCGGCGGCCCGCTGGGCGTCGTAATACTCGGCGGGGGAAAGTGGGCGGGCGCTCCGTTTGGCGTTGACGGCGACCGCATCGATCCATGCCCTTGCTTGGTCTTGCTTTTTGAAAGTCCGGCTCTGCTGGGGCAGACCCCGGACCCGGACCCGGGCTTTCCACGTCCGGTTGCCGGTGGGGTAGATGTGGCCAATGGAGTATTTCATGAAGTGGGATTAAACGCATTCATTCTTTTGCTGGTTCGGTGTCCGAATCTGTAAGCCACTTCATAATCCCGTATCCTGCGGCCAATCCGCCAAGGGCAACAAGTATGCTCAAAAGGCTTACAAACAGAACCGCCGTTTGACCGCGCACATCTGGAACGAACCGGCCAAATGCCCAAGTCGCAATCATAAACCCGACTACACCGCCAAACACTTTGAGAAATCCAGACAGCACCTTCATTTTATAGCCCATCCTTAGTTATACAATCACTTTAGCCTCTATGATTCGGTGCGGCCTCTAACCCAAACAAGAAGGCCCTGAAGGCCGTACACGATGCCATAGGCCAAAAGGAACACTGACCAGAAAATTACCTTCCGTAGTGATCCCAATACCGAAATAACGAAAGAATAACTAACGGCAAAGACGATCCAGAACATGTTCGCTTTGAAAAGGGCCGCAAATTTCCAACAAATAAACAGCCCCAGCCCAATAGATGCAATGTACAAAATTATGCCAAAGCCCCATGCCAACATTACTGCAACGCCTTCCAGTCCGTCTTCTTTCATGGGTTCTCTTTTCTCATACGAGCGGTTTCCCGCAGTGTAGGCAAAACTTCGCGTTCTCCCCGCGCAAACTGTACACCGTCAGTTTGAAACACGCCGGACAGGTTATCTCCCGTAACCGCTCCACTTTCTGACCGGACGCGCATTTGTCTTTTTCGCCAGATATCGTAGCGAGAAGGCGAGCCCGATTGTTTCGATTCATGTTACTTTCCCCTCGCTCAAACTTTGCATACGTTCCCGGCGCCAACTCCAATAACGTGCTTACTTGTTCCTGAGCCATTCCTTTCCCCGTGCGCCATGTCTTTGAGCGCCGCCGCAATTCCGTGATTTCTTTCTCTAACATTTGTGACCTCCAATCACCACCTATTGCAACAAGGTGTACTTCCTTGCACCAATAGTACACGCCGAAGTGGTGGTATGTCAAGTCTTATGTAATATATCTTTATCGGCATAAAAAAGGTTGACGGAAATACTCTTTTGGTGTATTGTTTTGCCCGGTAAGCAATTACAACGGGAGACGAGACAATGACGCGACCCCCAAAAGCCTTATCAGCAAAGGTAAAACTCCTCATCAAGTGGCGACACTCGAAACACTGGACCCAGGCAAAACTTGCAGAAAGAGCCGGTGTCTCCATTGATCTCGTGAAGCACATCGAGACGGGACGTCACTACATCACGTACAGAAGCGCAAAACTCTTCGCTGCGGCGCTCGGCAAGGGCCGCAACTCTTTAGTCGAGGAATAGCCCATGCCTGACGAATCAACGGTACACAAATCCAGCCCGGCAGCGGTCCCCGACTACATTACGCCGGGAGATCTGGCAAAGAAACTCGGGGTATCAATAAAGACCGTACGCCGCATGATCGATGGGGGTGCCTTCCCCGTACTGGGTCTGACAGGCCGAACGACTCGGATTCCAATCTCGGCGGTGGAACAGTTTCTAGCCGAACGGACGATCCCGGCGGTAACAGACGAGAAGAGTCCTTAAAAAAAGGAGACCCGGCAGATGGCGTTGAAGACTTGCCCACAATGCAAGAAGGAGAAATGGCATACCTCGTTTTACACAGGAAGCAACGTCTGCCGGTCCTGTCAGAGCGAGCCGAGACCGAAGATCAACGATGGGCGTGCACCGACCCTGGCAGAAGCGGAACCGAAGGAGCGGCCAGCGCCGCGTCCGACCGCCCCCGTTTCTACACCAGTGACCCCGCCAACAGAATTGCCCGAGTTGGAACCGGCGCCGTCGTTCGAATCACAGTTTTTGAAGGAGACGGAAGAGGCAGAAATAGACGGGGGCCGGCTGATCATGAAAGCCGAGACTTCGGTTGAACTGCTTGTGGCCGTCCTGATTGCCGTCTTGGATGTGTGCCCGGACGCCCGGGCCAAGTTTGAATATGGAGACCTGATAATCAAAGCAGGGAAACAACGGAACGGACTCGAACTGGCGCGACAAGGTACGGATGAAGAAGTCCAACCCACGTGACATTTGAATATCCGAGCGAAGTGGAAATCTTCACGGAGCTACTCGACGGCGCGACCGTAGAGAGCCACGAGCCGGCGATATAGAAAGGGGACAACAATGCGATTCGGATTTATCCGGGCAATTGACGAGCGTCCTTATGACGCGGCGGCTGCGCAGTTCCAACGTGAGCAAAAACGCGCCGAACATCTGATGCGAAAGTATGGAACCGTCGATCCCGCAGAAATCGCAGACATGCGAGCGGCGCTGAATCATGGCGATAGGAATACGTTTGCCCTCTATAGGGCGGTCATAGGAGGCAAAGCATGAACGGACGCCCGGTCTTCGCCACGATGCTCCTACCGGACCCGCCTGCCCGCGCCCGCGACGATAACCCCGACTATGTTTACCATTTCCGCTGTTTGCGGTACGGGAAACAGCCGGAGCAGTGGACGCTGTGCATAAAACGCCGCGCACCCCGCATCGAGCCATTTGTTGAAATCGGCGAGGCGATCAATCTGTGCGAACGGCTCAGATCGAGCGCACGTATCCGGGATGTTGAGTCGTCTGCGCTGAACGCGGTGCTCGATAAAGTACACGAATTGGCCCGCGCATTGGGCCATGAACAACTGGCGCGGCAACGGGCAGATCAAGAAGTTAACCGGCTCGGGCTATGCGTGGTGGAACGCGACGCGGAGATCGCCGAACTGAAACGCACCGCGCTGTGCGAACACAACCATGACTGACCGCCCGTGGTACTCGAAACTGCTCGGGCGCGAGTGGGCCGAGTTGGTGGCATGGATTATGGAACAGGAACAACGGAAAGCCGCCAGCGCGGACAAGCGCCGACGGCTCAAAACTGAAACTAACAAAGGGAGTATGACACGATGATCATCGATTTTCAACTCGCAGTACGCGAGGGACTCTTTGCCCGGATCGGGCTGACAGGACCAGCGAAGAGCGGCAAGAGCCTGACCGCCCTCAAAATCATGCGGGGACTGGTAGGCGAAGCCGGCCGCATTTGCGCTATAGACACAGAGCGGCGGTCACTGAACAAGCATCTCGGAAAACCGGGAGTCGGCGCTCCGTTTAACGCCATTTACCCCCAAGACTTCAACCCGCAGATCGTGATTGACTCTATTGCAAAAGCCGAAAGTCAGGAATTTGACGGGATCATCATTGACTCCCTGAGTCATTTCTGGACTGGTACGGGTGGCGCACTCGAAATAAAAGACAACGCATCCCGCCGATCTGGCGAGAACGATTTCACGGCTTGGCGGGATGTGACACCACTACACAACAAGATGATCGATGCCATGCTTAACGCACAAATGCACCTGATCGTCACTATGCGCGTGAAAACCGAATACATCATGGAAGATTACATCGACCGGAATGGCCAGACCCGAAAAAAGCCAGTCAAAGTCGGGCTCCAACCCATTCAGCGGGCCGGAATGGAATACGAGTTCGATATCGTCGGCGACTTGGATGTCCAACATAACATGATGGTGAGCGGTTCTCGATGTGACGAGCTTGACGGCAAAGTAATTCACCATGCGGGCGCCGATGTAGCGCAGATCGTCTTGGCTTGGCTGGCCGGCGCGGTAGCTACACCTTCCTCTCTCCTACCGCCGCCGCCCGCCAATGGCCGGGCGGAAGCAAACGCCGCGCTCAAACAAATCATGGCGGACGTTGGTGCGACGAAAGAAGATCTCGCCGCATGGACTGTTGAGAAGTTTGGCAAACCCGCGGCGAGCATGACAACCGACGAGTTGCGCGCGCTCCACGTCCGCATCAGCGCCGAGTACCCCCGGAAACCGCAGCCCGCTGGAACCCCGGAATCCGACACCGCCGTCAACTACTAAGGATCGACATATGAAAATCACGCGAATCGAGATTGTCAATTTCCGCAGTATTGAACACATCATTTTCGACGCGATCAGCGGCGGGCTCATGTTGCTCGGGCCAAACGGCTCCGGGAAATCGTCTGTTATCGAAGCCGTCCGCTACGCCCTCTGGGGACACGCCACATGGACCACGGCGGATGGCCGCGGCGGCGGCGCCGTTGTCCGTACCGGCGAGAAAGAAGCCACCGTGCTCGTAGACACCGACTTGGGCCGGATCGTGTTCAGTGTCACGTCAGCGGGTAAGCGCTCATGGACGCTGGTCGACGCGGACGGCCAGGTTCTTGCCGACGAGCCATCGGCGTTTTGGAAACTAGCCGGGGTAGACGCTCGGCACGCGGAGATCTCCGCAAACCTCGGACACAGCATCGAGAGCGGCGATTTTGCTGACGTGCTTGGCGTATATCTCGCCGGCACGATCACAACCGGCGCGGTGCTTGCTGCATCCGGCGATCATGCCACATGGCTCTCAGAATTCACAAAAAAATACGTGCAACCGCGAACCGTCCAGGAGTGGCGGGATGTCGGCGAGACCGCCCACAAGGCGCGGACAGGACTCAACGGCGAACTCAAACAGGTCAGGGCGGATATCGAAGCCTACGGGTTTCTGGCGCTCCCACAGGACCGGCAGAAACGCGATATTCCCGTCAGCCGACTCGGCGAAGTCCAAAAACGGCAAGCCACTTTGGCGGCGAAACGAGACACGCTCAACCGCGAACTTGGCGCGGCTTCGGCAACACCGCCAGCGATTGACGTACAGCGTGTTCAGGGCCAGATCGATGTCATGGATGTTGAGCAACAGGCGGCGGCAACCAAGGCTACAGAAACCCGAGAAAAAGCCGAGGGCGTCGCGGTCGAAGTGGCAGCTGCGCAGTTGCGTATTGCTGAGATGCTCGGGCAGGTCGCGGGCTTGCGGGAGGACATCAAACGGCTCGAATCCAACTGGGACACCGCACGCGGCGGCATCTGTCCGTTCTGCAACCAGGCGATCCCGCCGACGTTGGTCGCCGCGGCCGAAACCGATATCACTGAGGCAAAGGCCCGGATCGCTACCATCGAAGCTGAGCGCAAGAATCTCAGTACGGCAACCGGCGATCTCCGGAGCCGGGCAAACGAATACACCGCGACGTATAGGACACAGGCAGCGGTTGCAGACCGGCTTGCTCGCGAAATCGCGGGACTGCGTGCCAAGCTCGACATCCCGTTGGCACCCGCGAGTCGGCCAACTGATGAGATACAAGCAGATCTGGATACCGTCACGGCAAGCCTGACGCGAGGGGAAGAGATTACGGCGGCGCTTACCAAGATTCAGGACCGCGACGGCCAGAAACAGCGGCAGGCGGAGCTCGAGGCGTTGGTCGCCCACCACACTTGGGCGGTCGAAGCGTTCCGCGACGGGGTGTTGCTCAACACGTTGGTGAGCAATAACAAACGAGGCGAACTCGTTGACCGGTGCAACGCGCAGTTGGCTGGCACTCACGCCATGGACATCGTGTTGAACGGCAAGACCGTGGACATCCTGTTCGACAAACGGAAGCTGGCGTTCTGTTCGACGGGCGAGCAGCGGATCGCGCAGTGGGCCTTCGTCAATGCCTACGCGGCAGACGCACAACCCGTCATCCTAGACGATATCAATGACCTCGATGACACTCACAAAAACCTTGTGCGGCGACGGCTGCAATCGGGCGGCGGCGGGATCTACGCGGCCACCAAAGACGCGCCGCCGAACGAAGCGGCGGTAGAAAAAATACAAGAGGCGTTTGAGCCGGCGCGCGTCGTGTGGATGGGGAAATGACGAAGCGTAGTCCAGAAGGAAAGTTACGGCGGCAACTCGCTAACTGCGAGCGCAAACGGCGCGTTTATGCGGCCCGCATTGCGTTTGCTAGATGGGTGCTCGGCGGCAAATGTCTCCAGTGCGGCTCAGAACAGTACCTACAGTTTGACCACATTAACCCATCCACAAAAAGCCTTGAACTCGGCAGAGCCGCCGTAGTATCCCTCGAAAGGTTCCTGGCCGAGATACCCAAATGCCAACTGCTCTGCCACTGCTGTCACGTCAAGAAATCCAAAATTGACGGTACACAACCAGGCGGGCAGCGAAAGATCGGTGAAGTGGTAAACATGCTGGATTATGAATATGACGACGATGACGATTTGATACCTGCGATGGTCTAACCCAAAAAAAGGAGAGTCGCCATGGGAAACATAGGATACAACGGCGAATGCGGCGATGGCGAGCCGCTTATCGGGATACCGGAAGGGGAACATTATTTCCGGGTACGTAATGTCACAAAAGGGTTTGACGAAAAACATCAATGCGATGCGGCTACCGTCACGCTTGAAGTCAGGGCGGGCGAAACCACGGCTACGATACAAGACAAGCTCCCGTGCCACACCGCGTTCGAGTGGAAACTTGGCGCTTTCTTTAAATCGCTCGGCCTCCGCAAGTCGGGCGAGAAGCTCCGCATGAACTGGGACGCCGCGGTAGGCCAGTGGGGCCGGTGCAAAATCGTCATTAAAAAGGGCCGCGAACGGGATTTTCATAACATCGGTTCGTATCTCGACCGCAACGGCAAACAGCCGCCGGCGTGGTGTGTCGAGCCGCTCGGTGCGGCCGCGGCCCCTGCGCCACAGCGGCAGGCGCCAGAACCAACCGAAGACGACGGTGCCCCGTTTTGACGGGAATGAATCACAACCGGCAGACGCGCGGCGTGTTCGCGTGGGGCGGGTGGGCGTGGTGATGACGTACTACAACGATAATGATGGCAAGGCGTGCGCGTGGTTGTGCGAGTTACAAGCGGCGGGGTTGATTACGGCCGGCCTGATTGATGATAGGAGCATTTGTGATGTGCGAGGAAACGACCTTGCGGGATTCGAGCGGTGCCACCTCTTCGCCGGGATCGGCGGATGGGATTGCGCATTACGACTCGCCAAGTGGCCGGCAGGTGTTTCCGTTTGGACAGGTTCCCCGCCCTGCCAGCCGTTCAGTTGCGCCGGCAAAGGGGCGGGCGAAAAAGATCCCCGCCACCTGTGGCCCGAGTTTCGACGCCTCATCGCCGAGTGCCGTCCTCCAAGCGTCTTTGGAGAGCAGGTTGCGTCAAAGGCTGGACGTCAATGGCTCGCTGGAGTATTCACTGACATGGAAGCACTGGGATATGCCTGCGCGGGTGCCGATCTGTGCGCTGCGGGCATCGCGGCGCCGCATATCCGGCAACGCCTGTACTGGGTGGCCGTCGCCGAATCTATGCGAGCGGGGAGCGGAGTTGAAAGAGTCGAAAGACAAGCGCGGATCAGGCGGGGTGGATTTGCAGACGGCGGCCACGCTCGCGGGGTGGCGATCTCCGGCGGTGCAGAATTCTCAGGGCGGGCCTCTCTCACCGGAGAAAACAAATGCGCGGTCGAGGTTGACGCTTCAGTCCCAGGCGGTCCTTGCGGGCTACCCGACGCCACAATCGTACAGCTTTCAAGAGAGCCACGCGCCTGGGCAAGTGAAACTGGACTTGTGTGCGAAACTGGCGGGCTTTGCAACCCCGCGGGCGGAGGAGCGGTCTCAACGGAACAGCCGGGACAATTACGAGGCACTATCGAAACAGGTTTCTGGAGCGATTACGACGTCATCCCGTTCCGCGACGGGAAATCGCGGCGTACTCAACCCCGCTCTGCCCCGTTGGTTATTGGGCTACCCCGAGGCGTGGTGCCTTGCGGCGATCCGCGCATCGAGGACGTTAACCAAAGCGCGGAGGCGCGGGTGATGCGATTGAAAGGTTACGGGAATTCGATTTGCGCGCCACTTGCGGCGGTGTTCATCAAGGCAGTAATGGACTGGCTAGAAACAGTGGAGGCGACAGCATGACGCCCGCCACCCTAAAAGCGCCTATGCCTTTTTTCGGCGGTAAGTCAAAGGTCGCGGATCTAATTTGGTCTAAATTTGGCGACGTGCCGAATTTCGTAGAACCCTTCTGCGGATCGTGCGCAGTGCTGTTGGCCCGGCCATCGGAACCACGGATCGAAACCGTGAATGACGTTGACGGGCTGATTTGCAACATGTGGCGGGCGCTGAAAGCGGACCCGGAAGCCGTGGCTAGTTATGCCGACTGGCCAGTCCTAGAAAATTGCCTCCATGCTCGGCACGCTTGGCTTGTCGGGCAAAAGGACGGTTTACAATCCCGGCTTGAAGGCGATCCCGACTACTACGACGCCAAGATCGCGGGGTACTGGCTCTGGGGTATGGCGTGCTGGATTGGTAGCGGGTTTTGTAGCGGCAACGGCCCGTGGCATGTGGTAGATGGCAAACTGGTTGACACGGGCGACGCGGGCCAGGGTGTGCAACGGCAACTGGTCCACCTTGGCGACGCGGGCCAGGGCGTGCAACGGAAACGGCAGATATTGAGCGGGGCATATTCGTCGGCAAAAGGCGCGGCAAACAAAACCGGCGAGGCGCTGTTGGAATGGTTCGCTGCGCTGTCAGATCGGTTACGCCGAGTGCGTGTCTGTTGCGGCGACTGGTCGCGGGTGTGTGGGCCGAGCGTGACGTTCAAAAATGGGCTTACGGGAATTTTTATGGACCCGCCATATGCTGCCGGACGCGATGACAACCTGTACCGGGTTGATAGCACTGATGTAACCCATGATGTTGCCGCGTGGTGCATCGAGAATGGCGATAACCCGTTACTGCGGATCGCGCTGTGCGGGTACGACGGCACCATGGACATGCCCGCATCGTGGGAATGTGTGCCATGGAAAACGCGCGGCGGGTACGGATCGCAGGGGGGTGGGCGCGGGAAAGCGAACGCGGGCCGGGAGCGGATTTGGTTCAGTCCCGCATGTTTACAAACGGAGTTGTTCTAATGACGCCCACCTACCAGAACGCCGAGCGCGGGGAAGGGACGCAATGAACCTCCGCCCGTACCAGACAGCCGCCGTGGAAGCCGTCGAACGCGGCTGGGGCGAGTTCCAGCGGCAGCTTGTAGTGATGCCCACCGGTGTTGGCAAGACGATCTGCTTTGCTCATCTCGCGGCACGCGAGGCGGCGCGCGGCGGTAACACGATGATCCTGGCGCATCGTGACGAACTGCTCCAGCAGGCCCAAGACAAGATCCGCGTCGCGGTCGGTATGGATAGCGCACTCGAAAAAGCCGATAGCATCGCCTATGACGGGCTGTTCCGGAAACCGATCACGGTGGCCAGCGTCCAGACGCTGCACGCCAAACGCCTTGAGAAATGGGCACCCGACGCCGTGGACTTGCTCGTTGTAGACGAGGCCCATCACGCACTGTCTGACAGCTATAGAGCAATCATTAACCATTTCAGTAACGCCCGCGTGTTGGGTGTGACGGCTACACCTGATCGCGGCGACAAACGCGACATGGGCGAGGTGTTTGAAGGCATTGCCTACGAGTATTCGATCCGCGACGCTATCGCGGACGGCTACCTATCCCCGATTGCAGCCGAACTTATCCCCATCAAGATCGACTTGTCGAAAGTGCGGACCATGGCGGGCGATTACAACGTGGCGGACCTCGACGAGTCGCTGCTTCCTTATCTTGATACCGTCGCCCGCGAAGTGGCCAGCCACGTGGTTGCGCGGAAGACGTTGATTTTTCTGCCGTTGGTGCGCACGTCTCAGGCGTTTGCTAAACTGCTCCGCGACTATGGGATCTCGGCGGAACACATCGACGGCGCCAGTCCTGACCGAGCAGATATCCTAAAGCGATACGCGGCCAGCGAGTTTCAGGCGCTTTGTAATTCGGCGCTGCTGTTCGAAGGATACGACCAGCCGGACATCTCGTGCGTCGTGCCACTGAGGCCAACGCAGTCGCGGCCGCTCTATTGCCTTGATTCACAAACAGAACTGCTGACGCCATCAGGGTGGAAGTTAAACGTAGAGGTTGGCGATGACGTTGCGGCATGGAACAAAGAGACAGGCGAGATTAGGTTTACACCAGCGATTGCGCAAACAAGACGTTTCCTATATCCAGATGAACATTTCATTTCGCTAGTAAGTCAGTCGGTGGATATCCGAGTCAGTAATAAACATCGGATGATTTACGACAATAGAAGGCGGAACGGATGGAAATTTACCGAAGTATCGAGGCTTGCTTCTTTACGCGACACGTCTTATATACCAGTGGCGGGGTGCGCCTCAACGCCCGGGGTTCCTCTTTCTAATGATGAATTACGTTTTATAGGATGGGTAATGACGGATGGTTCTATCAACAAACACAATGGCGGTATTGCTATTACCCAGGGCGAACACCAACCATGGCTTGAAGACATCCAAAAGTGCATTGATGGGTGCGGGTTTAAATATAACAGGTTTGTAAGAGTAAGGTGTGGTGCTTTCAAGGCTAATAGCGATTGTGTGACATGGACAATATCTAAAGGGGTGCCGCGTGGCAGGGATAAACATTTGCGCGGATGGGGAGCACTTGAGCCGTGGCTGTCTAAAGACTTCGCGCCGGCATTAATGGCTGTTAATAATAAACAATTTGATGTTTTACTTAAGGCTATCCATCTCGGTGATGGCCTTAAACAGAAGTCGTTAAATTGGACACAGCGGTCTTACCATATTTCTAAAGGAAATAAGGCTTTTATTGAACGCCTTCAAATTTGCGCGTTGATGCATGGATATCGTGCAAACATTTCTGCTGTTAAGGTATTACCAGGAAGACAACCCCTCTATTACCTTCATCTCAAAAAACAAGAATGGTCAAGAGTTGGTGGGCAACGCGGAGATCGGCCATCATGGAAAATTGAACCGCATTCAAAAGAAGAATGCTGGTGCGTAGAAAACGAATTTGGAACACTCGTAACCCGCCACAACGGGAAAGTGGCTATTGTTAGTAATTGCCAAATGGTCGGACGCGGCACCCGGATTTTTCCCGGCAAAGAAAATCTGTTGGTGCTTGACTTCCTGTGGCAGACCACGAAACACAAACTCTGCCAGCCCGCTTCGCTGTTTGCCCATTCGGTCGAGGAAGCCGACAGCATCATGGCGCAAGTAATCCCCGGCGGCGGGCAGATAGACCTGCTCGAAGCCGAGGCCGACGCCAAAAAACAGCGGGAAGAATCTCTGCGGAAGAAGCTGCAAGAGACCCAGAAAAAACAGCGGCGTTCGATTGATCCGGTTTCGTTTGCGCTTTCTATCGATTGCATGGATCTAGCCGAATGGGAACCCGAAGCGGCATGGCATGAGAAAACCGTCACGGACGGCCAGCGAAAGGCATTGTCGAATTTTGGCATTGACCTCGCTACTGTGACGTGCCGCGGCCATGCGTCCGCGATTCTCGACGTGATTTTTGCGCGCCGACAAGCGGGACTCTGTACGCCGAAACAAGCGGCCGTGCTCAACAAATATGGGTATTCGTCTAATACCAGTTTCGAGGAAGCGAAGGGACTTATTGACACCATCGCCGCAAACGGGTGGCAACGGCCAATACTCGTAGTTGCAGCACCATTACCACTAGATTATTAACAACAGCGGCGCAGGCCGCGAGGAGGCATGACATGAAGCTAGATATTTGCGGCAACGACAAGACGCTGTATAGCGCCCATGGTGAATACGAACCCGGTGACCAAGCCCTTGAACCGTGTCCGTTTTGCGGTGGCATGGATATAGAAGTAGACAATACACACACCCCACATTATACGGCTATTTGCCAAACCTGCGGAGCGGAAAAACCAGCGGCAGATTCCAGGAGTAGCGGAAACCATTCCAAAACAAAGGCGGCTTGCAGGCGCGCCCATAGACGTAGCTTTCAGTCTGCAATTGATGAATGGAACAAAAGAGCATAGCGGCGTGTGCCGCAAGAAAGCATAATAGAAACGGTACCGCGGGCCGAAGAAACGCAACGGGAAAAAGGAGCATGACGTGGAAAAGGGAAAACCCATACTGATTGACTCGAAAGTGCTGGGTGAGATTATGAGGACACATTCGCCGGCCTGCCTTATGGCAGCTGCCGAGATCCTCGCCGCGGCTGGCTGCGACGAGAAGGGCGAGGTCGTGCCGCTGACGGCGAACGGTAAGCGAGCGCGAATACACCCAACGGCCAGTGACGGGTTTATTATTTTGGCTTGTTTACCAGGGGAGCGGATCTCGGATGCAGACCTTATTAAGGCGGGGGGGAATCCAAACGAAGGTCCACGTTTACTCGCGGCGCTTGGCGTGCCGGAGCCGACGCGGACGTGCGCGACGTGTGATATGCGCGATGTCTGTAGAGTGACACCAGATAGGTGTTCTAATTGGGAGCCGCGCCATGACTGACACGGCCATTGCATCGACGCCTGTACTGTACACGCAACCGATAATAATCAGCAGCACACCGAAACCCTATATGTGGGTAGAGTTTAACTATGGTGTGCAACTAGCACGAGCGATGAAAAGGACACCATGACTGACACAGCCGACAATATAATCAAAGGTATAACCGAGGCCGTGTATCAGATATATAATCATGGTCTAAATCGCTCACGGCCCTACAACGGCCAGCCACATACGAGCGAAGGGGAACGTGGGAAAACTATTGTGTCCGGTCTCACATACCGGGATATCGCTGACTGTTTTGTAAAGGGATGGCTAGTCGCGGCTGGGCACTCAGGCATATTAGAAAGTCCCGATTGTACATATAACGATATCTACAAGTTTGGTGGTGAATGCGATGTAGATCCGCTTGCTGTGAAACAAAACATGTCATGCGAAATGGAAAAGTTGATGGGCATTTACCCCAATGTTCCAAAGCTAGAAGAGAACGCCGATGACTAACACCATGATCCAAGAACGCGCCCAGGCACTGTACGAGAAGATACCCCATGACATAGTTGTTGCTGCAAATACAATGGCAAGCACACTACTATGCGAACATGATCTTGTTCTCTTCCACGCTGCCCTGCTCGCGGCCCGTGCGCAGGGGGCGAAGGAGGAAGGGGAACGATGCGCTGACTTGCTAGACCCGTTTATCGCCTATGCAATCTCGAAAGACGACCCCGTACTGATGGGCTTGGTGCAAACCATACGGCAATACATTGACAGCGGCGACACCATCGATGCCATCCGCAACCCGCCCGCTGAGCCAGGGAAGGAGCACACATAAGTATGTGGTATCACATTCCACTCCCTCGTAAACTAGGCGGGTCGTATCCGCCCGCGGTAGAAATCCGCGCCCCAAGGAATGCTGTAATTATTGTGCGTGAATATTGCGGAGGAGCTACTTTCGAGTGCTGTAACGGACAGATTACACGCATAGACCCGCCCGCTGAAACAGGGAAGGAGTAAAGCGATGAATACAACTGACTGGTTAAACATTTTAGGGCTCGTTGGGTGTGTAGTGCTCGTTGTCGAAATACAACTGCACGTCCTCTACAAAGGGTTTTTGGATCTTATGGCGGCTCTAACAGGAGATAAACCCAATGCCAAATGAACCGATGACCCCGGAGCGCCGGGCGGAAATCAAGGCAGTCGTGGACGAAATAAAAGCCCACCATCCCGCACATTGTAACTGCTTATACTGCTTATATATTTTACCGCTCGTGGCCGAAGTCGAGCGGTTACAGGCGCGGGTGGCGGAGTTGGTAGTGCGTCTTTCGTTGCCAGAACCCGATTGTGATGCGGCAGATGACGAAATCTTCGATGACACGGATGATTCTGCTTTTGAAGGTTAAGGAGACCCCCGATGCCTGACCCGAACGTGACGCCGATGACGCCAGAGGAAGTGGCGGCGTACAGAGCAAGGCGCCTAGCGTTTGACGCCGGTGTATCTGACGATAAGCATCATCAAATATATGCGCTTATAGAACAGATAGACCCACTGCCACTGATTGCTAATAGGCCTAATGTAGATAAACTATTCGCCGCCGCGCGAGCAGAAACCCCGGACGCGGGCCGAGAGGAGGAGTGATGGTACATAGGATTCAACTACCCGAGGGCGAGGAGGCCGTGCTGTATACCGACTACGCCGCGCTCGAAACCCGCTGCCAGCAGGCGGAGGACGCACTGCGGGAGTTGGGCGAGGCGGTCGCGGGGCTAATGAAGAAGGCGAGAACCGTTCAGGATATAGTAACCCTATGTGCCACTGATAACTACAAGGGTCTGGCCTACGAGATGGCGCTTGCCGTCATCGCGGCGGCGGAAAAGGCCCAGCCGTGACGTGCCAATGCCAAGCCCGACAGCGCCTAAAAGGGCTATCCAAACATGCCCGAAAGGTTTACCGGGTTAGAAAAAGACGATTCGTGGGCTGGAGAACAACAGCGCAGTTATACGCAGACGCGCTTGGTGAACTTGTAGAGGCCGTCCATGCGGCGGCGAGAGGAGAGGGAACGTGAAAACAATACTGTATGAAGACGGTCTGTGTATTATTCAGTATCATCCCGAAGGGTTTTTTGTGGCACATGACACAAAGCCCGATGAGCCAATACAACGGGCGGTGGGCGAGGCCATTAAGCGCCTTGTCTATGAATGTGCCGCCGCCCGCGCTGAACTCGCCACCGTGAAACAGGAACGGGAGGCCGATCTAATCACCGTTCGGGACGTTCAGGATATGGCAACACGTGCTGTCGCGGCTGTACGCACCAATGTCGCTGCCGAACTCGCCGCGCTCCAGCAGTGGCGGGACTACGTATTAAGTGCACTACGGGGATTGAAACGATGGAAAATAGACTGGAAAGGACAGCGTGTATTAGCGGACGAACGTGGTATGTGGACTGGTTACGCCGCTCTCCAAACCCTGCTCGCGCCGCCTGCGCCGAAACAGGAGGCGCGACAGCCCGCCGAGGTGTTCCCGCCGAGTGAGTATATCCGCGAGGAAATGGAAAAGCGCGGGTGGGACCGCCTTGCGTTACTAGATGCAACAGGGACAGACCGCGTACTAGATGAACTGGTGATGAACGTAGTCGATCACAATGCCTGTGTCACCCCTGACATCGCCGCCGCGCTTGACCGCGCATTTGGTACCGGCCCGGACGTGTGGCTGAACCTCGACCGCGTGTGGCGGGAACGGCAACAGGAGACACAAAATGGATAGGTGTAGCGAGTGTGGGAATACGAGGCGAAGTTTGTACGTGATTGCCGAAAGCCCAGGCGTCGCGGTCTGTTCACGTTGTTTCTACCCGCTGGCCCGCGAATGTATTAAGCGGCGCAGGGCAGATCCTGAATTGAAAGCGGCATACGATAAGGTTTTCTCATTACTAACACCTGCGGAATTGGAGAGGATCAACGTAAGCGAACGGACAAAAGTTACTGAGCCGAAACGGGACGCGCCCGCCGACAACCGAGAGGAAGAGGAAAAGGCCAAAGCTCTATATGAGGGAGAGTCGTGTAGCAACTGCGGTGAACATGATTGCGTGGTGAGGATCGCCGTTCCCGCTACAACACATTGCCCGGACTGGAATCAGGCCGCGCCCAGAACCCGCCCTCGCCATTGAAGTCAAATCGTGTGTTGGTTGCTTACGTGCATCGTGCCCGTTTCTGATTGTCACGGCACCGACATCAAACTGCACGTGCCGGCAATGGCTGAAGTGTGAACCGGATGCGCCCGCGTAGGCGGAAGGAGAGGCCAATGGGTAAATTAATTGACGGCGCACCTTGGGCAACGTTCCTGATGAACAAAGGGGACGTGACCGGGAAGTGTGCGAAATGCGGCGGGGTAGTCGCTGAATGGTTGGTCGTCTTGGATGACTGCTATGGCGTTTATCGTGGTCAGTGTCCGGCTTGTGGCGCAATCAATCTGCTTGGTGGAGAAGGGCGCGGGTACCATAGTGGAGGAATGACGCTAGTACTTCCGTGTAAGCATGAAATCGAAATGAACAAATGGCCCGACAGTCCCGTCCGTGAGTGCCAGTGCGCGCAGGCGGAAGGAGAAACGCCGTGAACATGAATGAACTTGCACACCAGATCCACCAATACGCTAATGAGCATGGGTGGTGGGATACGGAACGAAACGTCGGCGCAATACTGGCGCTTGTCCACTCTGATGTGTATGACGCGCTAGAAGATTGGCGCACAGACCACATGGAATCGTACCTCGATGGCACTAAGCCCTGTGGTTTCCCATCCGAAATGGCCGACATCATTATTCGCGTGCTGGACATCTGCGCGGCGTTCGACATCGACATAGATGGAGAAGTGTTGGCCAAGATGCAATACAACCAGACGCGGCCCTACCGCCACGGAGGGAAGCGCGCATGAGAACCATCGGTATCATCCAATCCGCCGCGGACGTGTGCGACCTACTGGCCGACGAGACCGCGCTGACTATCGGCGTGAAGCCGCGGGACGGGGTGTGGGGGTGGAGGATAGGGACGTGAATTTTCCATTGTCCTGTGAGTTCTGTTGCCGGTTTGATAGTTCATGGACATGGGCGGCGTTGATGAAACATCGTAAGCATTGTATGAAACGGTTTACGGCAAAACAGCGGCGGCGTAGGCGTTAGGCTATCGCCGGGAAAGGCGGGATGGTATGAAACTAATAAAACCAAAAGGCGAAACCCGTTGGCCCAACACGCTTAACGGGCCACGAAAAGCGGGTGCGATTCTGATCGGCGGCGAATTAATGTACACCTTTCTGCGCCAAACGGAACGTGAGGCGAAAAGCAATGCAGCCGACGCATTCGGGACAACATGGAGGAAAATGCAACATGCTGGCTACCGCTGTCACCGCGTACTGGTCATCGACCCTGAGCAAATCGAGGAAGCGATCCGGCTATTCAATGACGGTGAGTGGCAGGCGGGCATGGAAAAACTGCTTGCGCTGACGGGGCGCAAATCGCCGTTGCTCGATATCCTCAAACGGGGAAAGCCGGTGTCATCCGTAGAAGTTGCCGCAAGGCCAGAGTGCGATTTTACAATAACACCGTGCAAACCAAAGAACTCTTGGCATAACCCAAGGCAAACCAGAAGGAGCACGAACGTGAGGAGAATCATACAGGTTCAGTACGAACTCCCCTGCAACAAGTGGATGTGCGGGCGGTGTGGCGAAATATCCGTTGTGGAGACCTGCACCATGTTTGGCGGTGCTGTACGCAAGAAAGACGGTAAGGGCCGTTTCTTGCGCCTGCCCGCCTGCATCGCCGCAGACACCGACCTGGAGCCGTGCGAGGCAGGTTGCCGGCGCGAGGCCACGTACACCGACGGCAAGGGCAGCGATCTCTGTACGCCGTGCTGGAACGCGCTGATAAAAGAGGCGAAGGCCGAACATGACGCCAAGGCCGCGATGGACGCGGCGAAGGAGTAGGTATGAGCGGGAAAACGAAAATCAGTTGGGCGGATGCAACATGGTCGCCGACCCTCGGCTGTGCCAAGTGCTCGCCGGGCTGTCTCAATTGCTACGCCGAGCGTATGGCCGTACGCCAAGCCGCGATGGGGACGCGCGGGTATGCCGACGTGGTGACGGACAGCCACTGGAACGGCAAGACCCGGTTCATTGAATCCGAACTAGACAAACCGCTGCACTGGCGGAAGCCGCGCACGATTTTTGTGGATTCTATGAGCGATCTGTTTCACCCGGATGTGTCCGATAAAGACATTATAAGGGTATACCAGATAATGAGCCGGTGCCCGCAACACCATTTTATGGTGTTGACAAAACGAGAAAAGCGGATGTTCAATTTTCTCCAGTTGGCTGCTCGATGCAAACTTATTGGCCCATTCGACTGCCCCCCATACATGTGTCCTGAAAAGTGTTGCAAAAGCAACATGGTAGATATGCCCCTCGCCAACGTCGCGCACGGCGTCACGGTCTGCAACCAAGAGGAGACGCCCAAGCTCGACCTGCTGTGCCAGATCCCCGGTAAGCTGTGGGTGAGCTACGAACCCGCTCTCGGCGAGGTGGATTTTAGGCCGTGGTTGCCTGCCGACTATTGGTGTACTTGCGGTTATTCAGGCAATCATGCAGAGAGTATCTGCCGGAACTGCGGCGAAGCGTTTCCGCCGCCCGGTCCTGATGGCGATGACGTACCGTGCGAATGCGGTTGTGCCTTCTATGAGGATCATTGTCCGGAATGCGATCTTGGGGTTTATTCATGGAGCAACACGAGAGGCCCAGACAGCGAGAACGCGGCGAGCGAGAAGGCATTGGCAATGCGGGCAAATCGCCTCTCACTCGTAGTCGCCAGCGGCGAGACTGGCCCCGGCGCGCGGCCAGCACATCCGCAGTGGTTCCAGGACGTGAGGGATCAATGCGTAAAGGCGGGGGTGCCGTTCCACTTCAAAAGTTGGGGTAGTGGATGGCGTACCCGCGACTGGATGGCGCGATTAGACGCCGCAAGCGCAGGATGGGATTACAACGAGCGCAACGGTGGCCGCATGCTGGACGGGCAGGTATACGATGAGGGGATCGCGTGGTGAACCCGCTTGACCGTTGCTTGGCCTATGTGGACAAAATGGAGCCCGCGGTGTCTGGCGCAGGCGGCCATAACGCCACGTTCGCGGTCGCCTGTGAGACGGTCCGGTTTGGCCTTGACGACGTCGACGCGCTCAGCGTGCTCAACTGGTACAACTCGAGCCGGTGTACGCCACCGTGGTCGTCCCGCGAGCTCGCCCATAAACTCACGTCGGCCCGCCAGGAATGCGGCCCCGAAGCCGGTATCCGGTTGCGCGACGACCAACCCGCTAGTAGCGGCAATGGCCACGGGCGCGCGATCCCGTGGGACGGGTTCATTGGCGGCGAACCTGCAGCGCCCGTACTCGGGCGGCGGCCGGAATGGGAAACCGCCGATATGCCCGAGTTCCTGCAGTCGTTGTTCCGCCCCGGCGAGCTTATATCCTACAATGTCGATGCCAAGCTGGACGCCGATGGTCGCTGGAAGCCAGACGGGTATGGTATCCGGGGCCGGCTGCTCGAGACGTTTCTTACAGGCGAATCGGCGGCCTCTATTGTCAGCCCCCACACTGAAGCCGGCGCCTGGGTCCGCCTCAATCCCATGGACGGGAAGGGGATTGCCGACAAAAACGTCAAAGACTACCGGCACGCACTCGTCGAGTCTGATTCGATGCCCGTCGAGGCCCAGCTTGCGCTTATCAACAAGCTCCGCCTGCCATGCGCCGCAATCGTCCATTCGGGCGGCAAATCTATCCATGCGGTCGTCAAAATCGAGGCTGGCGGCGACCTCGATCTATACCGGGCCCGCGTGAAACGCCTCTATGGCGTGCTCGCCGCACACGGGATGGCGGTCGATGGCCACAATGGAAACCCGTCCCGGCTGTCCAGGTTGCCCGGTGTCAAGCGCGGCGAGTCCCCACAGTATTTGATAGCCACCCTCCTCGGCGCCGCGTCATGGGGCGACTGGGACGCAGCCATGGCCGCTGAACCAGCCCCGGGCGAGTTTGCAGACCTGACCAACTGGTTGACTATGGCCGATCAGCCGGTTCCTTGGATTTTTGAGTCTGCTATACCCGATCTCACCGTGACGGTGGTTGGCGCCCAGGGCGGGCTCGGGAAAAGCATGTTTATCACCGGCCTGGCGCTGTCGGCCGTGCTCGGCCGGACGTTGTTCCCATCGTTTCAGGTATCGGCGCCGATCCCCGTCTTGTTCTTGGCTGGCGAAGACTCCCTTCCTATTATATGTCGCCGTATCCGGGCCTACGTCTCAGCCAATGAAATATCTCCTGACGAGGTAACGGCCGCTTTGACATCCCGCCTGTTCCTGCAGTCCATGCAAGCCCATCCAATGCTCGAGCTGGCATCGACCCGGACTCTCAAACCCACCGCGTTTTTCGATTCCATCAAAGCGGCCGCCCGGGCGCGCGCAGCCAAGCTCGTCATCATCGACACGTCCCGGAAGTTTGGCGGCATCGTCAACGAGATCGATAACGCCCAGGTTGGCGCATTCATGGAAGTTTGCGCTCAGCTTGCCAAAGACTGCCACTGCGCCGTCGTCGTGCTCCATCATTCGTCCAAAATCGCCGCGGACGAGAAAGAGGCGAAACAAACCGACCTACGCGGCGGATCCGCGTTCGGCGACGAGGCCCGATGTGTATGGGTGTTGAAACGACGCAAGGACAAGCGGATCGAAGCCAGCAACCAGAAGATGTCCTACGGCACCGCGCGTCGGCCCGTGGTGCTCGAGTTCCTCGAGGACGGGGCGCTGGTCGAGTCGAACCGCCGCTCAGATGACAAGTCTCGGCTCGCCGAAGAAGACGCACAATTAGCAGTTCTAGCTGTCCGCGAGTGGGTGATTGCCAATCCAAATATCCCCGTATCGGCAACTCGTGTATGTCACAGGCAACAGACAGAAGAGGCAAAAGCACTCTTCGAAGCCATGGGGAAACGGTTTATCTGGATGACCTGGACTCGGCTTGCCGAGGTCGTTGGGATAGGGTTGAGAGCGGGGATTCTAGATGACGTAAAGGTCAAAATCGGTCGCGCGTACAAGGCCGCCATCATCCCTGGGAAGGTCGAAAAATGGTAGTGAATCTCACGGTGTCGCACGGTGTAGCACGGTGTCGCACTTTTCTAATCTGCTACACCGTCACGGTGTCGCACTCACGGTGTAGCACGGTGTCGCACTCGATGCGTTGCTACACCTTTAAGTCTAGTCATACCAAGAACTTCGACGGTGTAGCAAATAAAGTGCTACACCGTGGTTTTTGCAGTTTCTGTAAGCCACATAATGTCAAGGGGTTACGCGAATCTGACGGTGTAGCATTTTACCCTATCTCCTACGGAGATATATACGCCGCTCTTGTGCGAGCGGCTAATATCCCGCTTCACGGGAGATACGCGCGCACGATTGCGCACCCCGGATGTGGCTTATGAAATACCCACGGTGGCGCACGCACAAGTTCAACGCCAGACGATGCACCGTCAACGGCATCAAGTTTCCATCGAAGCTCGAAGGCCGAGTCTACATACGGCTACTGGCTGACCAAGAGGATGGACGGATTCGCGATCTTAAACTTCAAGTCGCGTATGTACTTCAGGAGTCTCCAAAGATTACATACAGAATCGACTTTGCCTATATTGACTGTGTCACCGATGAGTTGGTGCTCATCGAAGCCAAAGGGAAGGAGACCGACGTGTTCAGACTCAAATTGAAACTCTTTGCAACCCGATACCCTGACCTCGACCTGCGCGTGGTGACGTCATGACTTTGGACTGTTTCGCCCGTCGCGTCCATTTCGTCGACCACCTCGCGCCTGTCTGGCGAGCGTTGCCGCTGGAAGCCCGTGGGACGTTCTGGGTGCCGGAAGCCCTGGTGGATTATGCGCGTATCCGTGGTGTTGACGCGACGGGGGTGGCGCCGGTGCGCCGGCAGTTGCCGCCACTCGAGGTGTGGCCGCAGCCAGGCCGGGGTCCGGTGCTCTGCTGCGCGTATGGCGATATCGAGCAGGTCTGGAAAGCTGACCGGCGGCGCCCGTTGATTCTCATGGAACACGGGGTCGGGCTGACGCCGGGAAACTCGGTGGACGGCAGAGAGGTGTTGTCCCCAGGGTATGCAGGCGGCGGGGACTTGCGTAAACGGGTGGTGCTCTTCCTGGCAACAAACGAGTTTATCGCGGCCAAGACGCGGCGGGCCATCCCTAGGGCGTGTCAGGTGGTCGTTGGGACGCCGAAGATGGACCGGTGGGCGAATCCGGTTGGTGAAGTGGTGATGTCTCAGAAAATCATCGCGGCTGCGGCGGCGTACCCGGAACCATATGCGGGTCCGTTTGGACGGGCGGCGTTGGCATGGTCCCATAAAGTATCCCAAAACTATGTGCCTGCGACGGCAACTGAAATAAGGATGTTGATGACACAAAGACCACGGCCCGTCGTTGCAATCTCCTGGCACTGGGACGGCCACCGTGTTTGCCCCGAAGCCGGCAACGCCTGGAAATATTTCAAACGCGGCATCCCGGCGCTGTGTGGGCGGTATCACGTCCTGGGGCACGGCCACCCGAAGATCATGGATTTCTTGGCTAAGGAGTATGAGGCGTTGGGTTGCGGGATTGAGATCGTGCGAGACTTCGAGGAAGTTCTCGAACGCGCCGACGTGTACGTGAACGATGCGTCGAGCACGTTGTACGAGTTTTCGTGTACGGGAAAACCCGTGGTGGTTTGCAACGCGCCATGGTTCCGGCGCAATGTGGATTATGGTATCCGGTTCTGGCGCTGGTCGGACGTCGGCGTGGAGTGCAACGAGCCCGGGGAGTTGTTGGACGCGGTGGCGCTGGCGCTGGAAGACCGGCCGGAACAACAGGCAAAACGGCGGAAGGCCGTGGCCGACTTGTATCCTTATCTCGGGCGGAGTGCGGAAGTGGCCGCGGCGGCGCTGGTGGAATTTTTGAAACAACACGAGAAGGAGACGCCATGATGGCACCACAAATAGAAAACCTGCGGGATCACAGGTTACTGATACTGCCGGAGTTTGACCGGCTTCGCTCCCTGTTTTTTATGGCCCCAGGCATGGAACAGTTGAAGGACGCGGAAGTCGCACACCTCTGTTGGCTGGGAGCTCAAGCGCCGGCGGCGGGTCGGATTGTGGAGATCGGGAGTTACAAGGGCAAGTCGGCGCTTTGCTTGGCCTCGGGCGCACGCAGCGTTGGAAGCGGGGCAATGGTCCTTGCTGTAGACTTATGGCTGTTGGGCGCAGGCTCGACGGCGGAGCGGTACAATTCGGAGCAGACGTGGCAGACGTTCCAGAAGCGTGTCAGAGATTGGGGGTTTGATGGGCAAATTGTGCCGTTCATGCGAGCGAGCGTGGATGCGGCCGAGGAGTGGGGAAAACGGCAAGCAGTATTCAACCCGTCTGTCGCGCCGAAGATCAACGTCCTATTCCTCGATGGTGGCCATACCTATGCCGACGTACACGCCGATTTTTGCGCTTGGAGTCCGTTTGTGGCTCCGGGGGGGCACGTGGCGTTCCACGACTACGGGACGAAATACACGGACGGCGTGGACCGAGTCGTGGCAGAGGAAGTGATGGGGAAACTGGCGGCGTGGGGAGAGTTTGGCGTGGAAGGCCGGATTTTTACGGCGAGGCGGTTGAACGGATGATCGAACCCAAGATCGACATACGGATTCCTTGGGAACCTGGTGGCGCCTTGGGTGAAGATTACAATCGTATTATGCGGGAAACGTGCCAAGAGTGGGTGTTGCTGCTGGATGCGGACGTGATGGTTTTACACCCGTCGTTTTATGTAGTTTGTCAGGCGGGCATCCGCCAATATCCCGCTGCTGGCATGTTTACGTGTTGGGCATCGAGTACCGGGTGCGTGCATTCAAAGGCGAAAGCTCGGCCTCCCGCAGATGCCTCTCTGCTGGCGCATAGGGCGTTCGCCCGTGCGCTTTGGGATAAGTACGGGTATCAGTGTACAGAGATCGTTACTGGCCCGGAGTCCCCGCATGGATGGACGCCTAAGTGGCTGGCGGGGTTTTTTATGTTGGTGCGGAAACAGGCGTGGGCGGATGTTGGGGAGTTTTGTGACGGGATCGCCGTAGATCATGTATTTCACCAGGGTCTAGTTAAACACGGATTTAAGGTGTACCGGCTCGATGGCTTGTATGCTCTGCACCTGCGGGACAGGTCGGGGGAACGTTGGATTGAGGATGTGCCGGTGAGTACGGACTATTGGCATGGACGGAGGGTAACGTGATGGGTAAACGCAACGTTCGGAAACTGCTGACGGCCATGGAAACCGAGTTTGTCATCCACTACGAGGCGCAGGGGTTTCGCCACCAGGAAGAGGCCGCGCGGCTGGCCGGGTACAAGCACGCGAACCCGGCTGCTGTTGTGATTGTTAAACGACCGGCGGTTAAGGCGGCGATACAAAAACGCCGAGAAGCGGCTCTGGCGGTAGCAAATGAACTTGGGGTGATGGACCGGGACAAACTGTTGAAGCTCTGGACCACGATAGCCATGTCCGGAACTACCCAGGACAAAGACAAAATTGCAGCTTCAAAACTGCTGGCGGAATACCTCGGGATGTTCGAAAAAGACACCCAGGACAATGTGCCGCGGTCGTTGCTCCAGATATTGCAATGCGTCGAGGGGCGGTGCCCCCGGTGTGGCGAGATTGTCCGGGTGCAGCCGGTCGAGGTGCTTGTCGAACAGCCGGCTCGTCGGAGAAGGATAGACGCATGATTTGCTCCATGGCGGCGGTTTTCTTTCTAAAAAGATACAACAGTCACCTGCAATTGCAGGTCTATCCTATATTGGGGGGTATCTTCCGGCAGGTAGCTTACGCCCATATGTTCTGTGCTCAGCGTGATCGTATAAACTGCATCTTCTGCCGCCGGAAAAATAGGTATAGGCACCGCATAAACAACAACGCCGGGGCGACGTGGTTCACCTGATAGCGGGATATCCATGTGCTCGACGCCATTCGTTAAACGGGCCGTCACGCCGGCAGGTACGGGCATATCGTTCCGGCAGATAACGGCCACGTTGAGTAGGCCGCCGAAACCCGCTTTGACCCACACGTCCCGCCACATTGTGGATGTGGTCATCGTATCGCGGGTCTGTATTGTGTTTCGGAACACCATTATCTTGCCAACGCCAAGCTCCGTCAGGTTGCCGCCTGTATACCATTCGGCACGGGTGGTGCGGACACAACCATGTGTCCAATCGTAAAATCGGATCGTGTACTCGCTTTTTGCTGACCGTACAACGATTGGGTTAAATGCCGATAGAAGCATGAGAACTGCGCAAACGTATCGCATTGTCGTGTCCTCTGCGCACTGCCCTAGTTAAACTGCGGCCCGTTGCCGCCCCTCATAATACTCTCAAGGTGCCGGTACTGTCATCCTGGTAGGTCTTTCATGTGCGCCTTCATGTACTCAATGGCTTTCCTGAGCCCCGCACTCAGGTTGCCATTGAGCGCGCCTGGCTCCCGGCCGAGTTCGCTGAGGAACTTCGCTTGTTCCTGCGTCAGGTATGCCTTCCTACCGACCAGTTCATTCTTCTTGGTGTTCTTCATGCTTCGCCTTTCTGCGCCGTGGCGCGTTGTTGTTTTTACCAATCCCCACCGTCATTGGGGATGTTAATTGCGTCAACCGTATAACGATGATCTACGGTCCCATCCGGAGTTACGACATGTTCGCCATTGATGCCTGTACGCATGACGATTAGGCTGCCACTAGCCGAAAACAACCATAACGTCGGTGGCCAAGCACGGGCGGCCCGTTTTAGCAGCCGAATCGCCTTGACTTCCGCAGCACTTAACAGTTCATTCATGTGGCCTCCGTGGCGCTTCTATCCCTTACCCCGCCCGCGATCGCCCCACCTGGGGCAACGTGCGCGGCGGGATTGGGGTTATTCCTCGCCCTCGTCCTCAATCAGCGCGCGAAACCATGTCCCGAAACATCGCCATGAGGTCACGCACGTAATTCTCGGAGTCAGGCAATCCCTGTTCGACCGCGGCACACGCGGCTGGCCAATCGTCACATATGCTGTTATATGCGACATACTCGTACGGATTACCGGATGGTACGCACTGCGCTAATGCGACATCAGCCCATCCCCACCCATTGGTTTCGCCAACACCAACCTGTATATCATCACGATTGAGCTCGAAGATTTTCACTAAATCATCCAGCGTTTTCATTCCGTTCTCCTCGCCCTCGCGGGCTGTTGGGCCGGGCTTGCCACCGGCGTGTGCATTACGGGCGGCCCGGAGGCCGCCTGGCTCTGCTAATCCTTGATCCACGCCCAATAGGCGTAGCCGCCCGCCGACATCTGCCGGTAGGTGTAGCCGGGCACGGCCACCGCATACTGCATGCCCTGCCAGCATTGCTTGGATCTCCGCCCGCTATCGGTCCACAGCGTGCGCGACAGATATGGGTGCCCATTGTGCGGAGCCGTCAGGCGCCACTCACAGGGCTTCATGAGCCCCATACCGCCGTAGAGCATTTCGTCCGGCAGCTTTTCTTTGCGCCGCGCCGCCGCGATCACGATGTGATCGGGGATGTAGATCGGGAGCGTGTAGCAGGCGATGTCGCCCGCCTGATTGATGTCGTCCTGGGCTGGTGCTAGCTCTGTGGTAGCGATTACGTTGATCGTGATCATTTCCGTCCTCCCTGCCCTCGCGGGCCGTTGTGCCAGGCTTTAAGTCCTATGTCTCTATAGTACCACGTCGCCAAGTGTCTGTCAAGCATTATTTTTACCATGTTTTTTTGTTATTTTTTTTGACATTATTTCCAATTTTCATAGTAGTTTAGATTAGTAGCCCTTAAAAAACTAATACGCGAGTGTCCACTCTTGTCTACTCTTGTCTACTCCTGTCCACTCTTGTCCAATAACGTCCATATGTACGTATTTACCTACGAAAGTCATTGACATTCGGCGCTTTGTATGGTAAACGTCGGGATAGACAGGGGTATTATATGGGATTTCTACCCGATGATGACCGGCTGTTAAGACCACGCGCTGACGCGATGTCTGCGCCGCTGGCGCCTCCTCTGCCCACCCAGCAGCAATCCCCGATGCCTGTAGCGATATCCGCTACGCCCACGGGCATACAGGCGCCGATAGCGCTTCCACCCGGCCCGCCTGAGCCCCCTACCGGCGACGAGCAGCGGTTCCAGGACCTGCTCAGTACGCATATCCAATCTTGTTTTGCCGTGGCCAAGGCCCACAAAGATTCCTACATCACCCCGATTTTGCAGGATTGTCTACGCCGGCGCAAGGGCGAATACGACCCCGCGATTCTCGCCCAGATACAAGAGGCCGGCGGGACGCAGACTTATCACAATCTTACCGAGACCAAATGCGATGCACTCGAGGCGTGGGTCCAAGATGTGTTCCTCGAAACCAACGACCGGCCGTGGACGTTGACGCCATCGCCGATCCCCACGTTGCCGCCTCAAGTCCTGCAGGGCATCCAGGAGGCCGTCGTTGACCAGTTCCTTGAGCCATACCGCGTCATGGAGGAGCAGGCGGCTCTACTGCCACTGGCTGAGGCCGACAATCTCCGCCGGCAACTCGCCAAACAGGTCCAGCAGGCCGCCGTCCAGATGGCCGACCAAGTCCGCAAAGCCGTGGACGAAGAGGCTAAAAAACGGTGTGACGAATTAACTGAGGCAATCGCCGATCTCCTCGCTGAGGGCGGGTGGAAACAGGCCATGCGCGGCGTGATCCACAACCTCGCCACCTTCCCGATGGCTATTATCAAAGGCCCGATTCTTCAGGGCCGACGCCGGCAGCATTGGGAAGACGGGGGCACTGCCAGCGTCGTCGACGAGCCGATCCTAACATTCTCATGTCCAAGCCCGTTTGATATCTACCCAAGCCCGAGCGCCGAGTTTTTAGGCGACGACTGGCTGATTCAGCGGGTGCGCTTCAATGTGGGGGATTTGGAGACCGAGTCTAAAGCCTCTGGTTGGATCTGGCCGCGCGTCAAACAGGTCATCGACGAGTTCATTAAGACCAATGCGCCGCCGGCTCCTCCCGCCGATACCCAGGACAGCACCCAGGCAACCCTCGAGCGGCGCCCGATGAGCCCACAGGGATTCACCAACAAAGTAGAGGCGCTCGAATGGTGGGGGCCCGTTCCTGGCAAGATGCTTCTCGATTGGGCGGCGTCTAACAAACGTACACTCGAGCAGTTTGGTTTTAAAAACATTCGCGAGGATCGCTGGTATCCGATCACCGCGGTTTACATGGGATCTTGGGTCGTCAAAACGGGACCCGTGCTCGACCCGCAAGGCGAACTGCCGTTCAACGGCGCATCGTTCTCGCTGATCCCCGGCTCACTCTGGGGTAAATCGCCCGCCGAGAAGCTTAAGGACGTCCAGGACTCATACAATTCCGCTAACCGCGCCATCGACAACAACGCTGCTTATGCCTCTCGCCCAATGATTGCCTACGATGTCAGCGGTGGGACGCCGCCTCAGCGTGTCGTCCCGGGCATGGTGCTCCACTACGACGGCGCCTTGACTGGCGGCCGCAACCCGGTCACGTTTTTCCACCCCGCCGCCAACGTCGAAGCGTTTCTAGTTATCTCCACAAAACGCTCGGAAGAGGCCGACGACCGTGTTGGTATCCCCAAATACACCTATGGCAACGAGCAAGTCGGCGGCGCCGGCGAGACCGCGTCCGGGCTTGCCATGCTCATGGGGCAGGGGTCAAAGCAAATCAAGCGCGTCATCGCCGGCATCGATGAGGATATCCAGTGTCCGGCCTTGTCGAGGCTCATCCGTTTCTCCAACGCCTACAGTGCCGATCCCAAACTCAAGGGGGATGTGCAGGTACAAGCTCACGGGGCGCTCAAGACCCTGACCAAAGACACTGCTGGGATGCGGCAGACCGAGTATCTCGGGCTCGCGGCATCTCCCGTGTTTGGTCGCTTTTTCACCGACGCGGGTATCGCTTTCACCTTGAGGCTGTTGGCGACGCGCAACGACTTGCCTGGCGACAAACTCGTCAAGTCTGACGAGCAGATTCAGGCCGAGGCCCAGGCACAGATGTTGGCCATGGCGGAACAGCAGGCTGTGGAAACTACTCAAGCCCAGGCAGGTGGCAAACCTGCATCGAAACCCAAGCCCGCGTCTCAACCCAATCCCAAAGAAGGTCCGACGAAACCGCAACTGGCGCAACCCGCCAACCAGATAAGGCCCGTGGAATGATGAAAACTTTTGACAAAGCCCAACTCGATCACGTGCTCAACCGACTCAAGCACGATGACGGGCTACGCATCTTCTACGACTGGCTCCAAGCGCGGCGCGACCGGTATCACGCGATATGGGACGCAAACAACGATTGTGCCCCGCAACTCCAAGGGCAGGCGCACGAGCTAACCGAAATCTTCAATGAGATTGACGCGGCGGTAGCAAGACGTTATCTGCCGCCTACTGCCGAAAATGACGGCTAAATCCGCGGGGGTTCTCGCGGTAGCAAATAGATTGCGCGGGGGTTCTGCGCAGAACCAGGAGAACGAACATGGTGAACAGCATGACAAACGACGCCGCTTCGGGGGTTCCGAGCGAGCGACTCGAAGACCAGGTGGCGCACTTGACTGCTCAGGTCAAGCAACTCGCGGCGCAACGAGAGGCGGAAGCGCAGCCAGACGCGCTTACAGCCGAAGAACTCGCCGCAAAGTACCACCTCCTACCCGAACATCTCGAAGCGGGAGCGCCCGCAATCAATGCGGCGGCGCATGTTGCCGCCCAGAAAGCGCGGGAAGCGATTCGCACAGAGGTCACGGGGCTTCGACAGGAGTTTGAGCAAAAGACCGAGACCGCCCTCGAGGACGTGTTTCAGGCAGATATGGCCCGGTTAGCCCCGGGTTGGCCGGCCATCAATGCGACACCGGAGTTTAACGATTGGCTGAAAGCCACGGGCAAATATGCTGAACTACGCGAGGCGCGTGACGCCTACAGCGCGGCAGGCTGCGCCCAGGTTTTCAAAGACTACGTGGCGGCAAAAGCCAAACTTGACGGACAGCGGCACGCCGATTGGGACGTGCCGGGAGGCGCGCAAAACTCAATGTTGCCACGCCAAGTCCCCGATCAGCCCACAGGAGACATCCCGGGTCCGGTTTACTCGACTGACCAGGTCTTGCTGTTCCTCGACGAGTATGCAAAGGGTCTCCACCCGACCGTGGAAGACGCCAAAACATTCAGGGAAATCAACAAAGCAGTTCAAGAAGGACGCGTGAAGTAGTGCTTCGCGTCTGGTGCGCGTCGGGAGAACCGACATGGCATTTCCAACATTGGGTAGTTTCCCGGTAGCCGCGGGCTGGCCGGATCGACATGGGCTACAGATCGCGACGATCTGGTCCAAGCAGGTCGCGGCGTTGTTCCGCGAGAAAACCATTCTCAGTTCGATCTCGACATCGAAGTATGAAGGTGAGATCAAAAACAAGGGCGACAATCTCATCATCCCGAAAGAGATGGATGTGACGATTCGCGAGTACGTCGAGGGACAACCCCTCGTGTACGAAAACCCGGAAGGCGAGACCATCACGCTCACCGTGGACAAGGCGGACTACTGGGGTGTGAAACGCGGCATCGTCGAGAAGTCCATGATGTACATGGACTGGATGCCGAAATGGGCGGTAACGGCCGCGGACAAGCTCAAGATCCGTGTCGACCGCCGTGTGCTGGCGTGGTTGCCGGCGCAGGTGTCCGCGTTGAACCAAGGAATCGTGGCCGGCAAAGATTCGGCCAGCGTCAACCTGGGCGCAATCGGCGCTACGGTCGGCATCACCAAACTGAACGCGGTAGACGTGATCGCGGTGTGTGAACAGGTGTTAGATGAGCAGAACGCTCTGGACGTGGGCCGGTACATCGTCATCCCGCCCCCGTTCAACACGCGGTTGGTCACGTCCGAACTCAAGAATGTCTACGTCACCGGCGATTCGCAATCTCCGCTGCGGAACGGCCGGCTCGGCGACATCCTCAAGTTCCAGGTTCTCAAGTCGAACCTGATGAGTCACGCCCCTGACGGCAGCGGCGTGGAAGCGTGGAACGTACTGTTTGGGTGGTCCGAAGCCCTGGCGTTCGCGCAAACCATCACCGAGACCAACGTCATCGAGAACGCCGAATCGTTTTTCGGCTCCCTGATGCGCGGGCTCCAAGTGTACGGCTACAAAGTCACGAACCCCGAGTTGATCGGCAACCTCTACTGCAACTTCGAAGGTGCGGTAGTCGGGTCGTAGGCAAAAACCACGGGTCCGGCGGGCATGGTCTCGCCGGACCCTGATGAAGGAGATCGAGTTATGGCGGTTATTGATTTGACAAAACTCGTCGGCGCGATGGTTCAGACGCACAGTTCCTTCGGCGTGCTCACAAAGCGCGTGGACCTGTCCGTCTACCCGTTGGCGGCAGGCGACGTGCTCCGGTTGTTCGACCGGCCACTAGGATCGTTCCCTATGGCGATCAGCGCGAAAGTGCGGACAGCCGACAGCGTTGCTGCAGCCACCGTGGATATTGGCTTGTACGACGCGGACGACGACGTTGACGACGCGGACGCCTTCCTCAATGAGCTCACGATTGGCGTCGCGGACTCGGAGGGACACCGTAGACCTATCCTGGCAATGGGGCCGCAAACGCACCCGCAGTATATCGGCATGTCCCAAGGCGCTGGCGGCGGCGGCGTCGAGTTCAACGACGCGGTTATCGACATTTCGGTAGCCGTAATCGACCTGACAATGTACGACAGCGTCGAGTAACCCTGACTAACTGAATCGGGGCGGCCTGGTCGAATGGCTGGGCCGCCCATAACCCGAAAGGCGTGACCGTGGGTACGGCGATAGATACCGACGTGCGCGACATCGAGGAGGGGTTTATCCTCCGCGATCTTGCGTTCGGTGGGATCACCATACCCAGAGTCAGGCCGACTCAGTACGTGCCAGACCCCGTTCTCGCTGACTTTCAAGCCGACAACGACTCGTTTGTCCGCATGATCATGGGGCCGATAGGTTCGGGTAAAAGCGCCTGTTGCGCGGTCGAGGTTTTGAAACGGGCGAGCCAACAGCGAGTCAACCGCGACGGCGTGCGACGCAGCAAGTGGGCGATCATTCGGCAGACGGCCCCGATGCTGAAAAGCACGACAATCCCCACGTGGTTGCAATGGTGCGACTCTATCGTGATTTACGACTCGCCGATCCGCACGTTCTACCAAGCGTTGTTGCCCGACGGCACACGTATGGAACTTCAAATCTACTTTTTGGCTATGCAACATTCGGCGGATGTCGAGCGCGTGATGAGCCTCGAACTTACGGGCGCATGGATGAACGAGGTCCGCGAGATCCCGAAACCTATCGTGGACGGGGTGTGCGGCCGTGTTGGCCGGTTTCCCAGCAAGCGGGAAGGCGGGTTCAACTGGTCTGGCGTGATTGCCGACACCAATCCCCCGCCAGCGGAGCATTGGTATCACCGGCTGGCCGAAGAGAAGCAGCCGACGGGTTGGCGGTTTTTCCGGCAGCCGGGTGCGTTGCTCAAAGTCGTTCGCGGGAAACACGTCCGCTATATCGACAACCCCGCCGCGGAATGCGTCAAACACCAGGTACTGGCATACGAATATTGGCGCCGACAACTGGCGGGCAAAGACCCAGACTGGATTCAGGTCTACGTCCTCGGCGAGTACGGGTCAGTGTTTACCGGTATGCCCGTGTACGGCGAATGGTGGAGTTCCACTTTCCACGTCTCCGCAAAACCGTTGGAAGTCTACCGCGGCCTGCCCCTGTATTTTGGGTGGGACTTTGGGTTGACGCCGGCCACAATCGTCTTCCAGGTTACGCCGCGCGGTCAAGTGCGGGCGTTACGCGAGTTTTGTTGCCCGGACGGGGGATTAAAACAGTTTTGCCAGCAGGTCGTGTTACCGGCGATTGCCCGCGATTTCGGGTCAATGCCCCGGCGCAGTTGGGCTGATCCGGCGGGCGCGGATCGTAGTCAAGCCGACGAAAAGACGTGCATTGGCATCCTTGGTTATCCAGGGGTCAACCCCGATGGCACTCAAAAAGGTCTCGGGTTCAACTGCCTGCCTGCGCCGGTACCCGGCAACCGGTTTGAGTTACGGCGCGACGCTGTGATCGGCGCGTTGAGCCGGGTTGTCGACGGCGAGCCGGGCCTACTAGTAGACCCGAGTTGCACGATGCTAATCCGTGGGTTTGCGGGCGGCTACCAGTTTGCCCGAGTGCGTATCGAAGAAGGGGAAGAGATATTCCGGTACGTCCCCAACAAAAACCCGTTCAGCCATCCTCACGACGCATTGCAGTACGGCATTTTAGGGGCGTGTTCGCCTGAAGCCGTTGTGACTACTCGAGCGAAATCCAAAGTTGCCCAGCCTCCGGAAGCGTGGGGCGGGATTTAACCGAGAAAGGGCAAGACGATGAAGACGATGACAAGATGGATGAAACGGACCAAAGACGGCGTGTGTTTCCAACTTGACCCCGACACGATAAAGGGTGGCGGGTTTACCGAGGTCAGCCAAGAGGAAGCGGAAGTTACGAGTAAGCGCGGGCGAGTCCCGCCACCGGACCCCCCCAGCGCCATCACCCTGCCACCGATGGGCGCCATGGCTCCTCCAGAGGAACGGATTCACCTCGATATTCTCAATCCCAGCGAATTTACCGAACCCGTGATCGACCTTGAAAACATCAAAGAACCCGCCTACGTCGAGCCGCCAGAAGCCATGCCGGCTGGCGAAAAAGGTTTTGCCGATATGAGCAAAGCCGAACTCGTCGCGTTTGCCAAGAGCACGTATGGCGTCCAGTTCACTGCCGCCGAGACGAAAGTGAACATGGTCAAGGTGCTCGAAAAACTTAGCACGGATCTCAAACAAGGGGGATGACCACCATGCCGACACGAAATGGGACTAACGGCGGGCCTTCCTGGAAATGGATCGTCGGCGGGTTGATCGCCGTCTTGTTCGCCTTTTCTGGCGCATACATAAAAAACAATGCCGCCACCGTCGCAGAGATCCAGGTTCGCACCGTCGCTCTTGAAGTATCGATGTCCGCGGTCAAAACAGATCTCAACTACCTAAAAACCGGCGTCGATGACATCAAAGCGCTATTACGGACCCAGAAGGGCACGCCATGACAACCGACAAGTTTGACCGATGTTTTCAGAAACTCCTCATCAATGAGGGAGGGTACGCCCAATTGGCCGGCGACCGTGGTGGCCGGACTTGGTACGGGGTCAGCGAACGGCATCAGCCTGAGTATTTTGCCCGCATCTTCGAGGCGCCTACGCCGGAAGCGCGGGTGGCGATAGCCAAAGACTGCTACCTCAAAGAGTACTGGACGCCGATGTTGTGCGAGCAGTTTCCCGAGCAGTTGGCGTTCCGGCTGTTCGACGCGGCGGTAGTCGCCGGCAAACACGTGGCGGCACGGTGTCTGCAACAAGCGTGCCTCCTGGCTGGGGCGACCTTGGACGTCGACGGCGTGATGGGACCGCAGACGCTGGCGGTGGCGCGAAACCTGTATGAGCGGTACGAGCGGAACGTGCTCGGCTGGATGACGTGGTATCTCGGCACACATTTCCAGAACGTAGCGGAACACCCGGAACAACAAAAGTTTTTGTGGGGTTGGGGTGCTCGACTGATCGAACCTGGCTTGCCACAACGAGGATAGAGACGTGCCATTGAAAAAAGGTAGTAGTAAGAAAGCAATCTCGGACAACATCCGCGAACTGATGCACCACGGCCACCCGCAGAAACAGGCTATTGCTATTGCGATGGACAAAGCCGGCAAAGTGCGCGGCAAAAAGAAATAACCAAGGAGAACAGTCATGAAAGACCTGATTGCGGAGTACGGGCCGGTCCTGTTGGCGGCCATAGTCACGGGGTTACTCACAGCGGTTGTCACCTGGGCCAAGACGCGCAACGGTTGGTTTGCGAAACTGATCGGCGGCATGGCCGAGATCGCCGTCAACAAACAAGAGACGTTGACCGTTGCGCCGTTTAAAGCACTGAACAGGGTGGCGAAACTGCCGAAACAACAACAGATTCTCGCTAAAGCGAACGCGATCTCGGATGTGGTAGACGCGCTGACACCATTATTGGGACCCGTTGCCGCAGAGATAGCGCCTGCGGTCGGCCGCGCCGTTGAAGCAGTGATCGACCGTGTCCACCAGCGGCTGCCAGAAGCCACCAAAGACCGGTTCAACAAGTTTGGCGTTCTCGTCCTGGTTTTCGCACTCGCCGGCCTTATCGGCGGCGTGTCTTGTGCGACCCTGCCGAAAGGCTGGAACGACAGCAACGCCCACCAGATGGACCAAGTTGCGGTCGCTTGTGCGGATATCGTCTATGGCCCCGATGGCATCGTAAGCGAAGACCCGGCGATCCATGCGTTGCGTTCGATTGGGACAATGGGCGCGGGAACGTTCCGTACCGCAGTGAAGGTCGGAAAAAACCGGGAGATGCAACTTCAAGTGGCAGCTTCCGCCATGGACCTCTATGCGCGAAACAATTACGTCGAGATGTTCCGGGAAACCACGCTGGGCGCGGTGATCCGGGGTAAGACGGGTGTGGCGGCAAACGACGCAGACCAAGTGCTGGGTCTGCTTTGGGCCGCTTTAAATGACGGTCTTCGCTAAAACAGCGAACCAACAAGGAGATACGACAATGAAGACGAAACTCGCATTACTGGTAGTAGTAGCTCTCGTGGCCCTGGCTGTGTCCGTACCGCTCGGAGACGTGCTCGCAGCGTCCCCGGTCGACCTTGCCAAAGACTTTGCAGTCCGTCAAACAGTGGACGCAACCGCAGCGGCGCTCGGTGTGTACGGGGAGCCGTGCCGCAACGTCGTGGCGGCAGGTTCTGACTGGAAAGACCCCGGTGTAACGGCGTGGGATTTGGCGGACGGCGATATCACGGACAAGGTCGTAGTGGATTATGGCGATCTCGATCTACGAAAACCCGGCGTTTACGAAATCACCTACAACGTTATGGATTCCGAGGGCAACCCGGCAGTTCAATTCGTGCGGGAGGTAAAGGTCGTTGACCTGGACCCTCCGATCATCATCCCCAAGGGTTGCGACGAATAATCCTGGTCATCGCGCTCAGCGTTGTGGGGTTTGTGTGTGTGATTATCGAATGGCTTCTGGTTTTGCGCGGGCGACGGCAATAACCGCGGCCTTGCAAACGTGGAGGGAGACGGAATGGCAGTGACACTCACGGATACTGGCAAGAAAGCGATCCTCGATGCGTTATGCACATTGCTTGACGCGGGTTCGCTGGTTTTTACCACGGCGGCAGCGGCGGTAGTAGCGACCATTGCCTTGAATGCGGATGCTTTTGCTGCGGCAACAGGTACGGGGACAGTGACGGCAAACGCCAATGTTAGCCCAATCCTGTTCTGCGCCGACGCGACTGGCAACGCCAGCCCTATCACGCTCTGCCTGCTCAAAACAGCAGGGGCCGTCGAGTTACTGCGCATGGCCGTGGCGACTTCGGCGGCGGAAGTGATTTTGTCTTCTACAACGCTTGCGGCGCACGCGACCCTGCTCATCACGGCGATGGAACTTCACTACAACGCATAATCCGACGCCTCTGCGGAAGGGACGTAACACAAAAGGAGCAGCACAATGGGAGCAGCAAAAATTGAGTTGCCGCCGATCCACATGCGGCTGCGCGGGATAGTGATCCACGCCCAGGTACCCGCGAAATGCGAATGCGGTGGCGGCCTTGAGGTTGTGGAAGGCGCCCAAAACCCGGATATCCCGTTGCCGCACAAGATCTATGCCTGCGTGGACTGCGGCGCGTGGCAGTACGTGAAACCGGAGGTCTGACATGGCGACATGGACTACCCAGAAGATCGTGGACGCGATCGCGGCGTTGTGCAACGGCGGGTCGGTCAAGTTTCACGATGCGGCGCATGTGGTACTGGCAAGTTGTGCGTTTGCGGCGACAGCGTTCGCCGCAGCGACCGAGGCAGGCGTAGCCCAAGCCTACGCGATTGCGATCAGCGGGGCGGCCACTGCCGGAACCATTAATCACGCCCACATCTATAAGAGCGATGGAACCACGTCACTCGCTATCCTGACTTGCGACGACGAGGCTGGTACGGACCTCGTGCTCAGCCCCAGTCTCGTTCTTAACGCGGGCGATACCGTGTTTATTCAAGCGTTTAATCTTTCAGAACCGGAATAAGCGGATGCCAACATGGCGCTACTAACGGCACTCGGCAAAGGGATCACGCCTACTGAACTCGTCACAAACGGCGATATGGAGTTGAATGCAAATTGGGACAGCACCGGCACGCCGACAACGTGCGAACGGAGTAACGAGCAGAAACATGGGGGAACTTATAGTTGGAAAGTAGTTACCGATGCCTCGTCGGAAGGTATCCGGCAGCAACCCCTTCCTGGAACGTATGCAGTAGGTGCCAGGTTTGCACTTACATTTTGGTACTACGGGCCAAATGACGGCATAGGACTTGTTTGTGCGATAGAAAAGTATGGTGGGGACTGGAGTACTTATTGCTCGACAGTAGTTTATCCGACCACGACCTGGCAGACCGCCACAATATACGGTTCCGCAACGCAGACCCTCCAGATTAGGGTGGTGTTTGTATCGGTGGCTGCAAAGACCTTTTACCTCGATGATGTCTCGGTAATACATTTTGCAGGCGATGGCGTACCAATCCCGGCGCTTGCGGTAGAGGGCGCAGGATCGCTGGGGGCGGCCGGGACGATTGCAGCGGCTATGCTCACGCCGCTTGCTGGAGCGGCGGCCCAACAAGGCACGGGCGGAGTGATCTCGGCGGCATTGCCCACGCCGGTGGCGGCTGCGGCGGCGACGAAGGGTGAAGGCGGGTTCATATCGGCGGCTCTGCCGGTCCCGGCGGCATCAGGCACAACGTCTGTGGGCGGAACGATCAGCGCGGCGTTGCCGGTCCCCGGCGCGTCCGCAACAGGTACGGCGAGCCTGTCGCCGGGTTTAGCGTATTTGATAACTAAGGAGGACGATTCCATGCACTCTATAGTTGGTGGCGCAACATCGGTGATCTTGACCGTCGAGATACGCGGCACGGACGGCTTGCCCAAGACCGGACTCGCGTTCGGGTCCGTGACGGCTTCATACCTGCGTGAAGGCGCGGGAACCGCGGCTACCGTTGTGTCATTGAGCGCGGGCGCGGCAGGCGTCTGGTCCAGCGGCGGGTGGGTCGAGATGGACCCGACCAACTTCCCCGGTGTCTACCAGTTTGGCGTGCCCAACGCGGCTCTTGCGGCGGCTGTCCGCAGTGTGGCGTTCCGGTTCTCGGCAGCGGCCTGTTTCCCCAAGACAGTCCAGGTCCGCATCTTGGCGGTAAACCCGGACGACGCGGTGCGCGGGGGTATGACCGGGTTGCCCAACGTGGCGGCAGGAGCCAGTGGCGGCGTGCCGGTGCTGAGCGCAGGGTTGGAGGTGGCGGCGACAGTGGCGCTGGGAGCAACAGCAGCGAACCTTGCAGACCTCCACACGGACGTAGGAACGGCGCTGGCCAACGTGAGCGACGTGCATACCGACGTGGGCACGGTGCTGGCCAATGTGGCGAACCTCGACGGGGACGTGGGCGACCTTCACACCGACGTGGGCACAGTGTTGACCAACGTAGGCGATCTACATACGGACCTGGGCACGGCGTTGGCGAATCTCGCCAACTTGGACGGTGACGTGGTGACGCTGGCGGCTGCCGTGGATGTGATAGACGGCTTGGTGGACGCGCTGTCGGTGGCGGTGGCCGCGTTGGAAGACGCAAGCCCTGCGGACGTAACCGCGGCTGTGCTCGCCGGGGTGGTCGACGGGGCAAAGACCTTGCAACAGGTATTGCGCCGGGTGAACGCCTACGTGGGCGGGACCGTTGCGATAGTAAACGACGTTGGCCACTCGCACCTGACGTATAAACGCGAAGACGGGACAACAACCGAAATGGCAGCCACAGTGGCCACTGATGGCCGCACGGTAGCGTGAGGAGACGGACATGGCTTTTGACGTACTGGCAATACTGACCGGCGGGCTGGTCGATGAGTTGACCACGGAGGGCGAAGGCGCCGTGAGTGTGACCGTAAGTTATACCAACATTGAGACGTGAGGTGACTATGCCGACTTGTGAATGTGGGGCCGAAATGGTTCCGTGCAGGGTGCAGATCCCCAGCCAGCCAGTGTGGCGGCGTGCTTATATCTGCCTGAAATGCGAATCCCCGGAGGCTGTCTTGCCCGCGCAACCTATTGCCGGCTACCAGGCGATGCCCAGTCGCGCCTACAAGTCAAAGTTCGTGGCAGACGAAGCCGGAGCCGACCCCGGCGAGACGCCAAAATCGGAAGGAGTAGACGGATGAGTTTTACTACTATACAGGCGGAATGTCGGGTCGCCGGCGTGCTGGTAGATGCGGCCGCCGTCACGTTGTCCGACTCGACCGCCGCATACGGGGTTCGCCGGACCGATACGTTGGCGGCGGTTGTCGCGGCAGGGACGGCCATGACGCGGGTCTCGACCGGCATCTATACCTACCAGCTTGAAGATCCGGCGGCAAGTTTGGTCTACGAGTACGTGGTGAAAGCCACGTTTGGCGCGATATCTACGTACCAGAGCGGTACGGCGCACGGCGGCGGGACTTCTGAATCGGCGTTAACCACTTTGGATTCCCGGATCACTCCGTATGCGCCTGGCGTCCAACCCGCGATGGTGCATCAACTCGAACGGGAAACCTTTCTGGAGTTCTGCCAGGAGTCGGAGATCTGGCGGGTCAAGGTGAAGACCGTGACGCTTGCCCTCCAGGCCGCCTACACCCTGACGTTGCCTTACCGAACCTCACTCATGAAAGTGCTGACGTTCAGTATTGCCGACGTTCCTGTCGACGTGGAACCGCTGACGCCGGGCGCCACGGCGATCACGCTGGCAACCGCGCCGACCACGGGAGGCGAGGAGATCGTGGCGTGGGTTGTCGTAATCCCGGACGATATCCGGACCACGGCGCCTGGCTGGTTCCTGAAACGGTTTGGCCGGGGGATTGCCGCCGGGGTGTTGTCGAAACTGAAGCGTATGGAAAATCAGCGGTGGTCAGCCCCACAAGAGGCCCGCGAACATGCGGAAACGTACCGGCGGGCGGTAGTTGCGGTGCGGATCGAAGGCGCTAAGTGGCGCGGCGACGAGCATCTCATGGCGGTGCCGTTCTATTAGGCTGGAGGTAGACGATGACAGCAACACAAGTTTTGGACCGGGTACGCGAACATCTGTCTGATGTCGGCGCAGTGCGGTGGACGGACGCGGCCTTGCTAGACTTCCTGGCGCAGGCTATCCGGCTGGTGTGCGACCGGCGGCCGGACCTCCTGCTGGGTGAATCCAACGCCCTGGCTACAGTGACTGTGCCAACAGCGGTGGGCAACACGATAGTTTTGCCGGAGTCGTTCAAAGAGGCGCTGGAATGGATGGTGGCGGGCCGGGCCCTGACCCAGGATTCGCATGACCAGACCAACATGGACCGCGGCGCGGCGTATATGCAGCGCGGCGAGGGACTCATTTAACCACAAAGGAGAAAAAAGACCATGAGTAAGGAAAATGTACTTGCACGCGTAACGGTTTACGGTGCGAGCGAGATGAAGAAGGCGTTGTGCAACCAGATAAGCGCTTGGCTTTGGAGCCAAGCACGCGATCTGATGCATGACGCGCGAACGTACCCGAAACGTTACTCGCTGACTCGGTTTCGCCGGGAAGATCAACCATTGGTGCGGTTCACCGTTTATGGGGCGGCGGAGATGAGCCGACAGATGCGGCACCAGATCGCGGCGTGGCTGCGAAGACATTCCAAAGATGTCATCGTGAGCGGGGAAAAGTATTCGCCCCGCTTCATTGCGCGGTTTTACGCCGGGTAAGGAGCGCAACAATGATACATGATGTTGTCACAGAGATGAGGCGTCGGTATTCATTCTATGAAACAACAGGACTTGTGCAAGCGCCGCTCCGTATGGATTACCCAGCGAACCCCGCTCACATAGAAGGTTATGCCGGCACTATTACTGGACATACGGGCTGGTGTGATCGTTGTGGCGTTTTGATAGAGGGCAAGGCGGTTTGGCGCGAACAGTTTAAGCAGCAGATTTGCGATAAATGCGCAAAGGACCTGAACATTCCTGACATCGAGGTCAACGCGATGGCTGTCCCCGTACCAGCACTTAGGGAGCGGTTCTAATGTATCGCCTACTCGTTGAAGTCGATGGCCGCCAAATTCACATTCTAGACCTTGCCAGCCGTGCGGACACTGAAGGCACAAACGCGGCGGAGTTTGAGGATTCGGTCCTGGCTTCGGTCGAGATCGAGTCGCGGATCGAAGACGCGATGGAGGACGGATGAAGAAAAACGCATTAAACAACCTTCCACAAGCCCCGACGAGTATTCGGATAGGGCCATACGATTTTGAGATCCGCTGGTGGGGGCGTAACGAGGAAGAGGGCAAGGCACGGTTCGGGGAAACTGACCTAAATAATCAGGTGATTTGTCTACCAAAGACTCGAAAACGACAAAAACTGGCGAACACCTTCATCCATGAGGTCTTGCACGCCTGCCAGTTGGTTTACGGTCGGGATCTCGACAAGGAGGGAAAGGTTCCAGAAGAAGACGCCATAGTAGCAAATTCAATAGGATTGTGCGCGTTTTTCCGGGAAAACAGGGAGGCAGCGGAGTGGTGGCAAGACCTGATGTACCGACATCCACAGACGGTTTTTGAGGGTTCCTAAATGCCGATACGGATAGACAAGTTTCTCGGGATGATCCCGAAACTGCATCCAGCCCAGTTGCCGGACGGCGCCAGCGTCGTCTGCCACAACTTTGTGCCATCGAGCGGTGCCCTGGTCCCGTTCAGCGCCACCGGGCCGTTCACCGTCCTCCATGACGAAGCCGGCCTGTTGTTGCCCGGCATCCCGGCCACCGAAGTTGTGACAATAGCGAAACCGGTTGCGCCCACCTTGAAATCTAAGGCGTGGCAGTGCCGTCCCGGTCCCGGAAACTGGCTGAATATCACGCTGGCGACATTTCTGAGCGTGGTTGACGCGGCCGGTGGCCGGGCAACTTATGTCTGGCACGCGCTGCCGATGGTTTATCGGTATCACTACACCGAACGCGGCATGAACCTGTTTTGCTACGCGGGCGTCCCCGGCCCCCTGATTATGCCACTGGGCGGCCCCTACTACTTCCGTGGCCCCCGGTTCATGTTCAGTTTTGGGGCAAAACCCGGCGTGTATGGCGGGCCGGCGACTGCGGAAGACGTGCCGGGGTACGTTTTGCCGGGCAGCCCGGTGTATAGCCGTAATGCGATCCCGCTGATCAATGCCGCCCAGAACGTTTACGGCGAATTTCAGGTTGTGGACTATTCCGGTCCTGTCTGGGACGAGGATTTCATGGTCTCCGATTATGAAACTTATACATACTGGTTTGCCCCGTTCTATTGCAGTTTCCGGATCGACCTGAATTACGCGGAACCACGGCGCACCCACAACTATTACGTCACAGCGGAAGTAGATGACCAAGACCGGGAAGGCCCGCCCAGCGAGATATCCCCGCTGATCGTCGTCCGGCCCGGCGAAATACCGACTGTCCACACGCCGCATACGGCGCGCCGGGTGCGGTTATACCGGAGCGAGACGGGGCGGGACGTGGATTTCCGGCTCATCGAGGAAGGCACGTTTGTCGAGTACGAAGACCCGCCAACCCCCGCTCAGGACGACGAGATCCCGCCGTTTGGCGACTGGGCGGCTACGGGCGCACCCAGCGTAGTAGAATTGCTCCGGGGGAGCGTGGCCCATCCCGCGGGGTTCTTGGCGTGTTTTTATGGCGATACGGTGTGGTTGTCGGACCTGCTTCGCCTGCACGTGTTGCCGGAAGAGAATACACATAAGTTTCAGGAACCCGTTTTGGCACTGGCGATGGCCGGCGACACGATTTTGGTGTTTACGGAAACAACGGAAACGGACGGGATAACGCAGCAAGGCGGGGTTTACGCAATATCCGGTAACGACCCGAGCCAGATGGCCTGCTACAAGATCAGCGGGTCAACGCCGCTCCTGAACGTGGTGGGATTGGCCCAGGTGGGCAACATGGTCTACTGGCCGACATACGACGGCTTGGCGGTCAGTAATGGGTCGACGGTCGAGATCCCGACCTCGAACTACTGGTTGCGCAAAGACTGGATAGCGTTGCAGCCCGAGTTGATGATGCTCGAATCCGAGCACGACTGCTTGTACCTGAACGCCTCGTTTACGCCCGCAGCGTTGCCGCCAAGCGGCCCCGGCTACCACGGAATCCACATAAAATGGGAAACCCTGATGCTCCCGACTTTCCTTGGCGCCGAGGCGCCCGGAAGCGGCCTGAGACTTCGCATTGATCTAAAGGACGAACTGGCGGCCGTCACGACGTTCTCGGGGTACGATGGCGGCGGGGGCATCTGGCGGAGCCGACTGTTCGAGTTCCCTGTCGAGACCGCGTTCGATTTCATCCGGGTAGGCAGTTCGAGCGTGGTGACGGTTGTGGCTACCATCGACGGCGTCGACCAGGCGGGGGTGGATGTGCCTGACGATGACAAGGTCGCGGTCACGTGGCCGCACGGGCGCTATTACCAGTTCACGTTCAGGGGGACAGGGACAATAACGAGTTTTGAAGCCGAAGACCGGGTGATTGCGGCGGGCCAGGACGTTCTGGTGTTCACACCCGAGACCGTATCCAGTTTCAGGAACGTCCGGTTCCGGTATTCCGAGCCGCAGACCATTGCGGCTATCGCCCTGACGTGCCAGTCGGCGGCCGCCGTGACCTTGTCGATGTACGAAGGGGCCGAAGTTGACCCGTTTTACACTCTGACCGGCATATTTGACCGGATCGTCCCCATACCATTGGCCAGCCGGGTTCGTGCGACTGATTTCAGGATCGAGGTGGATACCGAAGTCAGGATCGAGCAGTTGGTCGTGGCGCGCGAGGTGTCGATGCCGGCCGGTGAGGTAATCCAAGAGGCAAACGCGGGGTTGGTGTCGTCGTGGTTGACCAAAGTGTACACTTTTGTACAAGGCGCGCAGACCCGGAGCGTCCGGGTGTCTGCCACTGAGCCGGTGACGATGCGCCTGTATTACGACGACGCGACAACGCCGAGCGAAGAACTGGAGATTGGGGACGCCTGGGAACATCGCGTGGTCAGCGCGAGTTTCACGCGGTTGCGCTACTGCTTTGTGGACGACGACGACCTGCCTGCGGACCATTTGGCGGGATCGGTGGTGGTAGCCACGTCCGTGCCGACGGAAGCGCCGGCTGAGGGCGTTCACCTGCTGGGGGCACCGGCCTACCGCGGGCAAGTCTACCGGTTCCATGAGCGAGGCCGGTACAGCGCAATCCAAGTCACGGCAGACGCCTACCCGTTGTGGTTGGACATCTACGAGTGGGCTGACCGGGAAGATCCAGCTTACACGGTCGTGATAAGCGACGATAAGACTGTCGCCCTGCCATGGGACGTAAGCGAGACCCCGACGTTGTGGGAGTTCGACCTTCGAAGCACCAAAACGGGGCTGGAAACCCGCGTACACGGGATGCACCTGTATCCGAAGACGGGGGTGCAGTCGGCGGACGACATCCATGTCGGCAATAGCGGCGGCGGTGCGCCGTGGTTGTGGGCGCGCTACGAGTTCGAACGAGCGACGCGGTTCTGCTCGAGGCGCATAGAGACAGTTGACGGCCAGTCGGTGTGGGTACAACTGTACATAGACGAAGCCGCGTATGGTGAGCCGCTCGAATGGAGGTCAGGGTATGAAAAATACTTCGCAGACTGGCCTGGTGTACTTGAGGGGCGTCAAATTGAGTTCCGGTTCTTCGAGTCCGAAACCGGCAAAATCCCGGCAGATTATCGGGTGTTGGCGGTACATCTATACATACTCAAACCGGAGGCGGTATCCGATGTGGCGATTATCGGCGACTATCCTTATTTATGGAGGGAATTCACGTTTGCGCACTCGGGCCGGTTCACAGCCGCCCAGGTGGTCCTGCGCGACGGCTACGAAGACTTGGATCTCATTCCTCGACTCCGGCTCCGGTGTGGTGCCGAAGAACAAGCGGTAACGCTTACCGGCGCTACCGCGTTTGCCTTGCCGTCGATGGCTGAAGGCGCTCAGTGGGACGTGTGTGTCGAGAACCCAGTGGGCGTCAAACAGGTGGTTTTATACGCCGAACAGACGGTTCCCGCGGGCGCGGGCATCGAAACCCATGCTAAACCGGGTGCTCCGGACTGGCTCAGAAGTCGGTACGAGTTCAAAGAGGCGACCGTACTGGCAGGCGTGCGCGTGGAGGCTTCTAGCTACCCGGTGACGTTAGAGGCGGAAACCGACGCCGGTACATTGTCCGTGGTGGTTACGGCGGAAGCCTGGCAACCAACGGGGTGGACGGCGGCGATCAACCGCGCGGTGTTCCGGTTCAAAGACGGCGCCGGCGCGGCTGCGGATGGTTTTGTGCGATGTTTGCGGCTGGTACCGCAGCAGGAAGTGCTGGTAGGCGCGGACGGGCTTGTCCACCTGACCGGCCTGCCGTTTTACTGGGGAATCCGGCTCCGGTTTGCCAACCCCGGAGCCTGGGCGGGCGTCAGCGTCGATGCAGAAGCCGAGGCCGACTTGAGCCTCGAAGTCTTGAGCGGGGCCGCCTACACCGCCGTGGCCACCATCAGCGCCAATTCGCCGGACCTCGAGCGCGTGAAATCCGCTGGCGAAAGCCTCCAACACGCTTTGACGGACCCGACCTACTCGAGTCTGTGGATGCTGGACATCGAGTGCGCGGGGATCGTGCATGACGTGATCCTTGTGGCATGGCAACCGCAGGACACGGGGCCGGTTGTCGAGGTAAGTACGAGCCCTGGCATCCCGGCGTGGTACCGGACCCGGTACCGCCTGGACAAAGAGCGGGTGCCGCGGTCGGTTTGGGTTCGTGGGGAAGCGGATCTTGACCTGTATTGCGGAACGTCGAAAGAGACGATCTCGGCGGGCGAGACCGAACGCCGGATCTCGACGCGGCACGAATGCTCCGAACTAATCTTTGATTTTGAGACCATTGTGGAGTCGGCGGGGGCAATGGTGAGTTGCGAAGAACACGTGGTGGTGTCCGGGTCAGGCGAAGTGGCGTTGATGGCGGGCGAAGTCCGGGCGTGGCGAAACAAGGTTCTGCGGTTTGCCAACTCGGGCGCGTGGGCCGGTATCAGCGTCGATGCGGACGAATCAGTCACTGTGACGTTGGAAAAGGTCGATGGGACATATACGGCGAGAGCGAGCATTGCCGCGGAAGATTCGGTGTTTCACCGGCTCAAAAGCAACAGCGAGACTCTCGCCCACGCTTTGACCGACCCGACAAACGGAGACCTCTGGTATCTCGATCTAATTTGCACCGGAACTATCCATAGCGTGATCTTCGTTGCGTGGCAGTCGCAAGACGTTGGCGAGGTGGTGCAGGTGTCCAACAGCCCCGGTATCCCCGACTGGTACCGGACCCGGTATCGTTTCCAGAAGCTGAACGTGCCGCGGTCCATCATCGTGTCCGGCAGTAGCGATCTGGATCTCTATATGGATACCGTCAAAGACACCGTGCCGCACGACGACGATGAACAGCGGTTTGACACACGCCGGCAATGTTCTGTGCTTGTCTTCGACTTCGAGGACCCTGTGGACACGGACGGGGCTACGGTGTTTTGCGAAGAACACGTGCCGGTGAAATCCACGGGTCTGGTCTTGCGGCAGGCGGACGGCGTCCCGGCCTGGCGGAACAAGGTATTCAGTTTCAACGAGCCCGGCGCGTTTTCCGTGGTGCGCGCGCGCCACTGCGCGACGGTGCGGTTCCGGCCGTTCGGGGGTTCGGCCTGGACGTCGGTAGCGATAGACACCACGGATTACACGGTGGTCTTGCCTATATTGACGGCGGCGCGAGAATGGGAAGTGGACTTTATCGCGGTCAGCGGTGAACGGGTATCCGAAGTTTTGCTGTTCACGCGGGCCGAAACGGTGCTCGAAGACGGGGTAGCCCGGTGGACGCGGGAAGGCGACGTCTACACGTGGTTGGACAAACGGGTGATCGTCCCGCGGGGCGTGGGGTTGACCTGCGCCCGCGTGGTAGCTACCGGCACCGTGACCATATGGATGCGGGATAAAGAGCGGAATTCGCTTTACACGACGACCGTACTGGCGGGGACAAACGGCTTCCGCCTGCCCCGGCTGGACTGGCAGAGAGAGTTCGTGTTTGACTTGGCGGCGGCGGAATCGGTCGAGATCGAGGCGTTCAGCGTAGCGACAGGATTTGCAAGATTATGAAACCGCGAAAACGGAAACCGTTGCGTGCGCCCGCGGTCGGGATGCGGGGGGCGCAGTCTGTGGAAGACCCGGCTTTGCGAGCTATGCTCGGCCAGATCCAAGCGAACCTCTACGCCGTAACCGGGCGGCTGGAGGCGGTCGAGGCAGACGTGACGGAGGGGCAAGCGCAGATCGAACAGGTAGACACCGACGTACAGGGACCCCTTGAAACCGCGGCGGCGGCAGAGACCGGCGGGGCTGGCACGTTTGGGACCGACATACAAAGCGTGTCGGATGAAAACTTACCGGGCGACTCGGGACTGGCGTGCCAGTCAAACCATGAGCATCGGGGAGTTCCTATTTTCACGGCAACAACCGAAGAAGGACTTGAGTCAGAGGATGTTCCCGCCACATCCATTGGGCGCGTCATTGGAAGTGGCGACGACAACGGCAATGTCTACATACGAAATCCCGAGAATGACGGGTGGGTGCAACTACCCTTGTCCTTTTCGTTTGGCGATGACATTGAATCGGTGTCGAACGTGAATGACGCCGGCGATTCTGGCTTATTGTGTTATTCAAACCATATTCACCAGGCGATTTATACGGCAACCACGTGGGGAGGGTTGTCGAACACGGATATACCGGCGACGGCGTTCGCTCGGGTAGTTGGCGGGGGCTCGGACAACGGGCGGATGTACGTGCGAAACGCCGCAAACACGGCCTGGGAAAGTTTCAACTATTTAGCGTAAGGAAACGAGATGGGTTGGTCTAATTATGGAAATGGTGCAGGAAACTGCAAGAGTGATGCGAGCGGGACGGTATTTTTTCAGGATCTCGCGGCTATCTTACACGAACTGACGGGGGCCGCAAGTGAGCGGATGGACCTGCTCAGTGATGCCTCCACGCCATTCACTACAGCGGCTGGGGGATCTGTTGCCGCGTTGAGCCTTGCTAACATCGAAGGCATGAGCAGGGCGCAAATAAAGACGAACATGACGGCATTGAAAACGATGATTACAAGCTTGATCAATACGGCGCGTATGTTTTCATCTCCCTACTGTCATTTTGTCGGGCCCGACTTGGCATTAAGTGGCATATCGGGACTGCTCGGACAAGGCAGTTATGGAACAAACTGGCTCGCTTCTGCAAATATTATATTATCGGGGGACGCATGGAATCAGATTCGGGAATGCTTTGACAATCTGACCAAAATAAGGTGGAAAGCTACAGTATCGTTTGGTGAATGGACCTCATTATCTAGCTTTTATTGGGAGGAACTTGACGAAACCCCCTATGGGCTTGACTTGTCTGGCGCAACCTATATGCTTAATGTCTCGCGCACCGCTCCGGTCGAGCCATATTGGCATCAATATTGGTGGAACGCACGAGATGTTATAGCGTCACCGGACTCGTACCAAGGAACACCTATCAAGATGACTTCGACGGTGTTGGTGGAATACGTAAACTACATTGAGAATACCGTAGTATTAAGCATTGGCGCGGTTGGTTTAGTCAGTGAAATGACGGGTGATGCCTTGACCATTTCAACTTCGCCCGGCAGTGATCCTTTTGTGACTTGGGGTGCTTTTCTAGAAGTCACGCCGTTGCTTTCGGTGCTTTACTCGGATGTTTCGGGGCTCCTTACATATAAGGGCGACTAAGATGATTGCGCAGCCACGAGTTAGGGCGTTTTAGGAGGGATTGACCAATGGCAGACTTGATGTATGGACGTAGGAACCGGGGGTTACGCCGCCGCGAGGAGTATGAGGAAGCGGGCCAGCAGGCGACCGGGCTGAACGCGATGGCGGGCGTGACGCGCGAGCGAGCGCCAGCCGAGCAGTTGGGGTCTGTCATGGACACGCGGCAGATGTTGCAGAACCTCGAAGCGGACACGTTCGACGCGCGGGCTGTGGAAGCCGAGCGGGCGATGAAGAACATCCGGGATATGGGTGGCCGGATGGCTGCTCAAGCCGTCATGGGTGGCGGCGGGGACACCGGCGGCAACCTTGCGGACATCGCTGCGTTCCAGACGCAAAACACCCGGGCGATTGGCATGGGGGCGATGCAGCAGTTTCGGCCGCAGACCATGGCGAACTTCCGGCGCCGGTCGGCGTTAGGCAACATAATGGACGCGGCGGATATCAGGAACGCCGACCAGATCCGGGAGTGGGCGGGTATGGCGTTGAACATGGAACGGGAGGATCGCGCCGTCCAGCGGGACGCTATGAAATGGGATTACGAGATGGGCCGGGACGCCCGGCGCGACGCCATGGACGAGCGGAAGTTTGGGTTGGACGTAATGAACACCAAAGGGGCCATGCAAGACCGTACCGACCGGCTGGGGCTGTCGGAGCGGCAACTGGCGGGCCGGGAAGAGTATCAAGACGCAATGGCCAAGTCGAAACGGAAGGCGGGCAAACTGGCGCTGAAGGGTAAGCAGGCCGATCTTGAGCAAAAGAAGAACGCGGAGATCGTCAAGGCATATCCCGGCGCGAGTCCGGAAGCGCGAGCCCGCGCCATGCAGGGCGATTACAGCTTGTTGCAGAAGGAGTATGACGAAGGCGAGGGAGACGCCATGGCCCCGCGGCCACGCATTACGCAACGCCAGACGGCAGCGACGACCAAGGCGGCGAAAGAGTTAAAGTCGTCCCAGGTGGCGTTCCACATGAAACGTGAGGGGTTCGATACCTTCGATATGGACCCCAACGTACAAGCCGAGTTGACTACGGCGTACAACGAGCTTTTGAAAGAGAACAAGGGCAACCACGCGGCGGCTGCGCGTGCCGCCATGCAGTTTGTGGCTCCGGAGAAGGTGTTCGACGCAGACGCAAGCAGGCTGGGAGCAAACCCCAAGGTGTTCAACCACCTCCGGGACACGCAGCAATGGCAACAGATCCGCCAAGCCCACATGGTCGGCATGGAGGTGTTGTCGCAGGAAGTGACCGGAGGGGTGTTGACCCAGGACGAGGCGGTAGCGATCTCGATGCAGAAAGCAACATCGCAGTACGGGCCGGGCCTCTTTGGATCGACGTTCCAGCAAGGGCCGGATTTGGTGAAGCAGGGGATGGCGAAGTTGGCGGCGGCGGATGCGGCCGAGACGAACACCGGGGGGGCAATGGCTGCTTCCAGCGAGCGCGAAGAGGCTCTACGGTCCCGCCGTGGTAAGCGCGGCGGGAAGAAGGCCAAACGCCAGCAACGGGAAGCCCCGGCCCCGGCGGAACCCAAGAGCGCAGTTATGGCCGACTGGTTCAACGGCGGGCGTCCGCAACGTCGGCCACGCGGCAACTACGCGCCTGACGGAACCAGACGCCCGGATGTTCCGCGGCGTATGCCAGGCGTGTATGTAGACGGCGTGAGGTGGGAACCTCGCTGGTCGCGGCAGTAGAAAGGCACTGATGGGACGATATCGGGATTTGATTGACCAGTTTGCGCCGGGTGGTGCGGCTACCGGATTGCCTGAAGGCGAGCCGGAAGACGTCATGGCCCCCCCCGCCCGCAGCCGGAGCGCCGCCTTGCTGGAAGTTTTCGACCCTGATAAGGCAACTGAGACGCTGACAGTGGCCATACCAGAACCGTCCGCCATGACGGCACCGGTCCACAAACGGGCGGACTGGCGGGAAGGCTTCCACGGGGATCTGATGCGCAAAGGCGTACTGTCCGAAGAACAGGCAAAAAAAGGCGCTGAACGGTACGAGGCGTGGACACGGCAACCCGAGGAGATCGGATATGCAGCCAGCCCCGGGGAGGGCGGCTTGGTAACGGCAGCCCGCTGGCTAAAGACGTATCCTGGCAAGTTCCTTGGAAAAATCCAGTTGGACCGCGCCCGGAACATGACATTTGAGACGGTCCCCCAGTTGGACGTGATGGGCGACCGCGAAGTTGAAGACAACCTGACCCGCATGATGGGTGTCGCGCCAGACCAAGAGTGGGAAAAAGAGATTACGTCAAAACTGCCAGAGTCTTGGGACTGGAAGAAAAAGCATATGTTCGCCCAAGCAAATTGGATGACAAAAACGGCAGACGAGTACGCACAGTGGCGAGCCGGTCCGGAAGGTCCGAGTACAGCTACAAAAGCGCTTATTGGCGTTGCTCAGAATGCGCCGTTGATGCTGGAGATCGCCGCAGGCGGATTAGCGAAAAAAGCGGTGACCGGGACGGGTAAGTTGGTCGGGAAAGGTTTAGCAAAACGCGCGACGCGCGGCCTTATCCACGGCTCGGTATATTCGGCAATCGAAGGCCCGCGCCAGTTTGCGGACGTGCGGGCAAACAAGACAGAACTGGGGCCGGACGGGATAACGCGGATGGTGGAGCCGGGCGCGGGTGTCGGTGAGTCGCTACTCAAAGCAGGCATTTATGGCGTGTTGGAACCAGCTGTCGAGATCGCGGGCGGCGAGATGTTTGTCAAAAACGCCCTAAAACCGCTAGGAAAATATGCAGCGGTCAAAGGCCCCGGCTGGTTGGTAAACAAGGTGGCGCCGAGTCTTGCGCAGAGGGGCAAAGAGGCATTGGCAGGAATCGGCCTTGCGGTCTCAGATAAAGCGGGCTGGATGGCCCCGGCTGTACGCCAGTTCAACGAGATTACCGGGTTTCAAGGGATGGGGGTAGAAATCACGGAAGAGGCGTTGCAGGCGTTTTACGACGCGGTAGGCAACATCTCGAACAGTTACGACAAAGCCGGGTTGCAGAACGTCCCCGAGGCGGCGCAGGCGTTCAAAGACCAGTTTATCGAGATGGCGGGCACCTTGGCGCTGATGCGCGGGGGCGAGTACGGGATCAGCGCACCCGCCTACCTGAAGACGCGAGCCACTGTGGCGAAAAGCCTCGAGGGGTTCCGCGACATGGGGTACGACGTGCCGGACGCGGGTGTCGTGAAACGGTTGCCAATGGACGACAAGATCGACATGCTCAACAACTTCCGGGACATCCACGGACTCCGATACTTCGGCAAAGAGGGGATTGGCTGGCACGACATACCGGCGGAAGAGATGGCGGAGATGGACCCGCAGGAACGGGAATTGAAGTTGATGGAGATGAAAGCCGAGTGGTACAAAGGCCGGCTGCAACAGTTGGGGATGCAGCCAGATGAGGTCGAACAAGCGTTCCAGACCAAGACGGAACCTGAGTTGCAGGCGATGGTGACGGAACGCACGGTGGATGACCAGGTACGCCAGCTGGGTGTCGACCCGACCGGGTTTAAGCCGCGCGAGAAACGGGAGATGGTTGAGGCGGCATGGCGTCAGCAACTCGATGCCACCTTGGCGCCGTATGTGGACGAAACCGCGTTGCAGACAATGACGGAAGAGGAGAAGATGAACGCGGTGGCCGGCTCGATGGGCGCAGTTGCCAGCATCGGGCCGAAGCCGCAGGGCGAGTTCGAGGCGCCGTGGGCGGGCGGGGAAGACGCGATGGCGCCACCGGCAAGGCCGGGTGGAGTTGTAGGGCAAACTATACCGACAGAACAGCAAACGGTTGTGCCAATCGAGCGGGCCAATGCCCCCGTACAGCCTGTGGTTACGCCTACTGCGCCCACCGTTTTTGAACAGGGGACAGTCGCCCCTACAGCCGCACCTGTTGCGGGCGGGTTCAGCGATGAGGTGTCAGACACGTTGCGGGCGATCCCCCAAGGCGACCCGATCCATATGTCGGAGTTGGGGAAAGGCGCGAAACCCGCCGTCGAGGAATTGGAACGTCTGGGGTTGGTGGCCCGTGAAGCCACGGCCAAGGGGCGCCCGAAAGCTTTTGTCCGGCTGACGGAAGCCGGCGTGGCGGCGCAGGCAGAGGAAGTTGCGAGGAAGAAAGCCGGCCGCGTTGCACCCGTCGCACCGCCTACGCTGCCCCAGGAGACGCCAGCGGTTCCAGCGGGCAAAACCCCGACCCGGCCCGAGATCGTTCAGCCCGCGCCAGCGGCGGCAGCACCTGCCCCCACAGCGCAGGCCAAGCCAAGAGTAACGCTCGCAAATGGAAACGTCGTAGACGTTCAGGCAGACGACCCCGTTGTCAAGGCGGGCGTATTTGATTGGTATGCTGACGATTCGCCGCCGCACCTAGGGGGTGGCATTGCGCTTCCAAAAGGACACCCCGTACCTGAATTTAAATCTTACGATGATGCACAGTCGGCCATTGACGATTACACTGACATTCTGTCAAACAAGTACGGCGAAGACGCGGCAGTGCAGGCTCCGGTGTCCGTCGGAACGGGCGGATTTGCCGATCTGCCAGCGACACCTACGCCATTATCGTTGCCTGAAATAAGCAAACTCCGAAGCCTTTATGTTGCCAGAGACGCCATTGACGCCAGAGAAACAAAGGCGACGTTCCACAGTGTGTTATCTGATGTTGGCAGTTTTGAACCTCTTTCAGAAAAAGAGGTTAGAAAGGAACTGGCGAAACTCCAAGATGAAGGTAGGCTGGATCTCGCAATGGGCACAGAACCGAGATCACCAGACAGTCTTGTTGCCAAGATATACGAGTCACTGCACTGGAAAACGGATGATACGTGGAACTCAAAAACCGACCCCGATCTAGACCTAACGTTTTACGAGGAGGCGTTGCGAGCCGAACAATACGGAGGATACGAACACGACCCCACACCAGAATTAAACCTTGCTCGCAGAATAGCGGCGGCTGCTACAGGGAATGTTCGTAGAAAAAGACTTCCAGGACCGCAACGCAGACTGACTCTTCAACCCCAACCAACGGAGGTAACACCCAATGCCGTGCCACGGAAAGAAGCGCAAAAAGCCCCGCAAGTAGAACCGTTAGCCCCTTGGCTTAGAGAAGAAATGATCCGCCAAGGGAAAAATCCTAACCGGCTTATGAACGACATCGACGTTGAGCAAAGCCGAGATCTGATCGCGCAAGACCCGATAGTGCAGTTCATCCAACAAGCCCATCCAGAACTGGCAGAGAGGGCGTTGCGTGGCGATTTGAGCGTAGAGGAATATCGTAAGTATCAGCAAGAATCAGCGATACCCCTAACGGCCCCCCGGAAGGAGCCGACCACCCCCGCGGCGGAAGTAGAGACGAAAACTCGCAAAAAAGAGCCATGGGAGATGACGTCCAAAGAGTGGTCAGACCAAGTTGATCGCATAGACGCACGTATCGAGCAAGCAAAGATCGCAGGCCAAATACCCTACCTGGAAGTTGCACGGAAACAGCCACAAGGACGAGTTGTGTATGAGGCGCATGGTCTCGATGGAAAGTTGCTGGCTTCTGGTACGGCAAAGAGTTTGGGCGAAAAGCTTTACCGCAGAAAAGATAGGTACTGGAATGTCAGTGGTGGTTTTCTTCAATATGAGCAAAATGAGCCGTTTAGCGTCGAAGGTTATCGTGCGAAGTTGCGTGAAATAAACAAGAAACAGCACGGGGAATTTGTTGAACACGACATCAGAGAGGGGAAAACGCCCCCGCCCGAAGTACTGGCAGAGTACCCCGATCTAAAGCCGCAACCCGCAAAAGCAGAACCGGAAGCGAAACCAACCTCCGCCGCCAAACCCGCGCCCACCAAGTCCGTCACCGACACCATCTTCGACGTGATGACCAAGACGTTCGGCGGCAAGGCACAGTATCGGGCCGTCGCAACCAAAGACAAGTTGCCCGCCAAGGTGAAGGAGGCGGCCCGGGCGGAGTTGGAGAAACAAGGACTCAAGTGGGAAGACCAGCGGCTCCATGCGTTTTACCTGAACGGGTCGGTGTGGTTCATCAAAGACCAGTTGGAAGCGGGTGCGGAAGCCGCCGGGATGACGCTGGAAGCGTTTGTGACGGCCAAGGCCATGCACGAGTACGGGTTGCACCTCGGCCTGCGCAAGATGATGGGCGAACTGTTCGGCCCCACGGCGCGCACCGAGATGGACCGGCTCTGCCGAAGCGTGACTGATAGTGTTGGGCGCGACAAGGTGTTGGCGGCGTTGCCGTCGACGTATGCCGGCTTTGACGACACCGCGTTGGGCCAAGAGTATCTGGCGAAACTGGCGGAGAAACTGGACGCCGGGACGCTGACAGCCGAGGAAAAGACCGTGTGGGACCGGCTGGTCGAGTTTATCAAAAGCGTGCTGAAGAAAGCGCGGGGCACGTTGACGGATACGGATATCGACCAGATCGTCCGCATGGCCGTGTCGCGGGCCAAGGCGAAGGGCGCAGTGGTCGAGGAAGAAGCGGTCGCGCAGACGCAGCCGGAAGTCACGCCCGCGCGAACGGCGCTGATCGATCGGTTGGTCGCGACGATGGAGGCGCGGCAACCGAAACACAAGATCGTGCCAAAATACGAATTGAAGGGTTCTGACGGAAAGTGGTATGGCGGGGATATGCCCGCGAAAGTAGATTACAGCGGTGAACGCCGCATTTCCGGGTATGTGTTTCAAGACAAAGACGGGACAAGGTTTGCTGCAAAGCATTATGCCACAGAGGCAGAAGCCCAAGCTGCAGTTGATCGGCGGCAGGAACGCGATGCCGAAGACTTCCGCAAGGCGATGGCGGAAAAGGACGACGAGGGCCTTCAAGAGTCAGCGGATTACTGGCTTGGGAAAAAGGAAGCGACCGCGAAAACGCCGACCGTAGCGCCCACAAAGCCCCCAAAAGCGGCCACAATGACGGGGAACGCAGAAGACGATGCGCGGCTGTTGCGTCTTCAGGAGAGGGCCAAGACGGGGCGGAGTATGACGGCAAGCGACGAGAAGTCGCTGAAACTACTCGAGGATAAAGCCAAAGCTGATCCGGGGAAATGGACTTCGGGCGACGGCGTTGGCTATCGGGTTGACCGCCAGATTAACCGAGGATTCCAAGTCGTCCAGGTAGATACGGCAACAAAACTAGCGCTAATCCGGCAAGTGGCGGATACGGGGCTGACGAGCACTGGTGGCGACACGGACAGGATCAAGCCGGAGTGGATTCACGTTGCGGATTTGGTACGGGACAAGAAATACGATGAGCCACCGGCTTCTCCCGCAGAAGTGACGTCGACGGCTACGAAAACGCCTGGAGGTGCGGTTCGCCTTGCGGAGATGGTATATGAGCGACTGAAGGCGGGCGAGTCGATTGGGGACGCCTATTTCTTCAAGATAGCCGATGAGGCGTATGGCGGGACGCGAGCGCAGGGGACATATGGCCCGAGCGATGCGTATGATGCAATGGAAGCGGGCTTAAACCGCTATTTGGCAGGGTACGGTATGGACCTGTCGCCCACGGGCGACTTAGAGAAGGTGAAAGAAGACATTGAGCGGATTCGTGGCGCGGTGCGAGCGGTACCCCGCCAGAAAAACCGGAGCGGGGAACGGAACGCATATCAGCAATTCAGCACACCCCCGGATTATTCGTACGCGGTGGCGTGGTTGGCGAACATCGGGCCAGGCGACGTGGTCTTGGAGCCAAGTGCGGGGACGGGGAACATAGCCGTTCATGTTGCGGCAGCGGGCCCAGAGTCGGTTATTGCCAACGAATTGAGCGAACGGCGGGCAGAACTGCTTCGGGGCATTCCTGGCGTGACGGAGGTTTTGACAGAAGACGCCGAGCAGTTACACAACCTATTGCCGGAAGCCAGGCGCCCAACTGTAGTTGTGATGAACCCGCCGTTTAGCCGTGCGCCAACCCGCATGGGCGAGAAGAAAGTAATCGGGACCGACCTCAAGCATATAGGCGTGGCGTTAAAGATTTTACAGGATGGCGGCAGACTCGTGGCCGTGATTGGCGCGCCGTTGACCGTGGACGAAACAAAGACATTCCAGACATGGTATAATACTGTTAGCAAAAGATTTAACGTTCGCGCCGTGCAACGGGTAAGCCGGGACGTTTATACGTCACAGGGAACAAACTTCCCGACGCGAGTTGTCATAATAGACAAGACGGGTCCGACGCCGGCAGGCGGGACGATTGAGTCGAAGGAACTTGTACTGCTGGCGCAGTTGGTAGAACGGTTGGAGGGAATCCGCAATGACCGTGTCCGAGTTGAACGACTTCGAACTGAGCAAGTTGTGCCTGGAGAAGTTGAAGGAGGTCGGGGAGAACCCGTCGCCGCACTGCCTGTACGCGCTCCAATTGCTAGCGTGGCTACTGGAGGAGCGGGCGGAGTTGGTGCAGTTGCCAGCGGCGAAGTTTCTGCCGGAACTCGAGGGGTTCGTGCAGAGCCACCTGGACGACGCGGGGACGTTTCCGCTGTTGCTGAGCAGCCAAGAGGAGGACCAGAGTCTGGAGGAGAAGGCGGAGGTCGAGGTGCAAGACCTAAAGGATCTGCCGGCGGAGTCGGTGGCGGAGCGGTTACTGGAGAACCTTCACGAAAACCTGTCGAAATTCACCCCGAGTCTGCGGGAGTAGCTCGCACAGGTGCCCCTGAACAACTAACCGAAAGCGTGTTTGTTCCCTACAAACCATCGGTTAAGTTTCCCAAGAGCAAACCCCACCCCGGCGAAGTCCGCGAATCAGCTACGATGTCTGCGGTGCATCCGCCCCCTCTAACCTACTCTCCGTTGCTTCCCGCAGAGGTTGTAGAAAAAGGGCTGTTGTCAGACGTCCAGTTAGAGCCAGTAGCTCGGGCTGGCGCTGCACACGAGAAAATGTTGCCTGCGCTGGAAAACAAGAGGGCGCAACGTCGTGGTTTTCTGCTTGGGGATGGCACCGGCGTTGGGAAGGGCCGGATCGTGGCCGGGGTGATTCTCGATAACTTCATGCGTGGACGGAAGAAGGCCGTCTGGCTCTCGATGTCGCAGAGGTTGTTTGAAGACGCGCAACGGGACTGGGCCGGGATAGGCCAAAACAAACGCAAACTTTTCAACCAAGGCAAGATCAATCTGGCTTCGGCAATCGCAGCCAACGATGGTATCCTGTTTACGACGTATGCGGTCTTACGATCTAAAGCGAAAGCAAAACAGACCGAAAAAGCCCGGACACGGCTGGATCAGATAATCGACTGGCTTGGCGATGATTTTGACGGGGTTATCGTGTTTGATGAGGCACACGCGATGGCCAACGCCATGCCGTCCAAAGGGGACCGGGGCGTAAAGAATGCTTCTGGCCGCGCTTTGGCTGGCTTGGCGTTACAGAACCGGTTGCCTAACGCGCGGGTGATGTATGTCTCAGCAACAGCCGCGACGGAAGCGGAGAACTTGGCGTACATGGAACGGTTGGGTCTGTGGGGGCCCGGGATGCCATCTCCCAACAAACAGCATTTCTTGAACAAAGTGGGGAGCGGCGGTCTTGCCGCAATGGAGGTAGTCGCGCGCGATTTGAAAGCACAGGGATTGTCTATGGCGCGGAACCTCTCATATGATGATGTTGATTTCGACCGGATAGAACACCCATTGACCCCGGATCAGCGGACCACTTACGACGCGCTGGCTCGTGCATGGCAAAAGGTGCTGCAGGACGTTAATGCCGCATTAGGAACAACCGACGCGGACAAGAACGCTAAGGGCCGCGCCTTGGGCCAGTTTTGGGGCGCCCACCAACGGTTCTTCAACCAGATCATCACGGCAATGCAGGTGCCGTCCGTATTCACTCGGATCGAGGCAGACATCCAAGCGGGACGGTCGGTGGTGGTGCAGTTGACAAATACGCACGAAGCAGCGCAAGAACGAGAGTTGGCGAAGCGGACGGAAGACGACGACTTAGAAGATTTTGACCTGACGCCGCGCGATATGTTGTTGCAGTACCTCGACAACTCTTTCCCGACACAGCAGTACGAGGAATACCTGGATGAAAACGGCGTCACGCAAACGCGGCCGGTACTCGATTCGCACGGGAACGCGCTGGAGAACCAAGAGGCGGTGAAGGCGAAAGAACGCCTCTTGCTCGAACTGGGATCAATCCAGGTGCCGCAAAGCCCGCTCGATATGCTCATTGACCATTTTGGGCGGCGCGCGGTTTCCGAAGTAACCGGCCGGAAACGGCGGGTGGTAAAGGACGAAGCGGGGAAGATGACGATCGAGGCCCGCGGCACCGGGGCGAACCACGCTGAAATAGCATCCTTTATGGCGGGCAAGAAGCGGATACTGATCTTCAGCGAGGCGGGCGGCATAGGCGCGAGCTATCACGCGGACCGGGCGAGTGCGAATCAGCAGCAACGCGCCCATTATGTCCTGCAGGCGGGATGGCGTGCGGACCGCGCAGTACAGGGCATGGGACGGAGCCACAGAAGCAACCAGGCGGCAGCGCCTATCTTTACGCTCGTAACGACCGATTTGAAGGGCCAGAAACGATTTATCAGCACCATCGCGCGGCGACTGGAGCAGTTGGGCGCCCTGTCGAAAGGCCAGCGGCAAGCAGGGGCGACCGGTTTGTTTGGGCCAGAAGACAATCTGGAAAGCACAGAAGCGAAGGAAGCCCTTCTCACGTTCTATCGGGACTTATATGTGCAACGCATTCCTGAAATACAAATTGCTGACTTCGAGCAGGAAATTGGAAAACGGTTGCGCGATAAAGACGGACGCTTACTGCAGACCCTGCCGCCGATTCGCCAGTTTCTAAACCGCCTCCTGTCTATGACGGTAGACCGCCAGAACCAAGTCTTTGACGAATTCGATACCCGGCTGAAAGAGCGAGTTCAGATTGCCTTGGCGGAAGGCACGCTCGACCAGGGGCTTGAAACGTATCGGGCGCACAGCATCAAGAAGGCCGAGGAGCGAGTCGTCCACACGCAAGAAGAAACCCAGGCGCAGACAAAGTATGTGCGCGTAGCGGTGCAGCAACCAATTAAGCGGATGAGTTTCGCGACGGCGCAAAAGTTGGTGAAATCGAAAAAGGGCGGTTATTTCCGCAACAACGAATCAGGACGGCTCTATGCAGTGGTGCCCGGCCCCGACAAGACAACGGAAACCGGCAAGATTGAAAAACAGTACCGGCTTCACTCGCCCCGCGGAACCATCAGGACGATCCCCAATTACCAATTGCAAGGCCACAATTGGGAGAGGGTCGGCACCGATTTTGACACTTACGAGTCGGAACCGGCGTGGACGGAAGAGTACAACAAAGCCCCGAAGTTTGACGAGTTCGAGGAACACTTGATAACGGGCGTGGTCCTACCGATTTGGGATCGCATTACCGGGAACACGCGCATTGTCCGGATGTTGACGGACGACGGTGAGCAACTCCTGGGGCTTCTGCTCCCACCCGAAACGTACAAGGAGACGTTGAGGAACCTCCAAGTAGAAGTCGCCGGTCCGCAACTGACGCCAGTAGCGGCACTCGAGGGGATTGTCGAGGGAACGTTTAAGGTGGTGCTTGCTAACGGTTGGCAGGTAAAACGATCTTTTGTGGACAAGGAAGCGCGGGTAGAAGTGACAGGTGCAGACTGGGCTCAAAAACAGATGCTTGAGAACTTAGGTGCGTTTGTGGAGCAAATTGATTGGAAGACACGCTTATTCCTGCCTACGGGAGAGAAAGGGCGGGAACTCTTGGAGCGTGTCCTGGAAACGAGTCCAGTGGCCGATGTGGTGAAGTTTGGTCGAGGCAATGAATTTCAACCTTCCCTCGGTGCCCCCGGCCCGGAGTTCGCGCCGTCGCTGGGCGAGGCGTATGACAAGGCGAAAGAGTTTGCGTGGAAAATGGCGGAGAAGGCGGAGAAGAAGCTGACGAAAGAATCCGAGGCAAAGACGGTTGGCGCGGTGCGGTCGGAACTGGCGAAACGCGACAAAAACGCCAAGCCCGACATATCCCCGTGGCGGGTAGCGCTGGGGACGCCGTTGCGGAACCTTCGGAAGACTTACGCCGGGAAAAAAATATGGGATGCGGCGTTCGGGCAGCCACAGGAACGTTATGAGATTCAGGATGCCTTCTTCGATCTGGATTATGAGACGGGGCAGAGTGCCGTCAAAAGGATGGTGAATTACACGCGGAAACACAAAAGGGAATATGCCGACCAGTGGGTGCCGCGATACTTGCAGCGAGATATGGATGCGCTGGGTTACAAGGCCAGGCAGGGGAAGACGGGGTGGGAAGTAATCGATCCTATGGGCAAGGTGGTGGAAACCTTTGCGCCGGGTGTTGACGAGGACGCGGCTTGGACGAATGCGTATTTGCGGACCCGGCAAGACGTGATCGAAGGCCGGAACTTTGTACTAACAGATGATGGCAAGATCCGCCAAGTGACAGTACCAAAGATGTCGGAAGCAGCGGGCGATGCGCTACTGGACATGCGGTTGATTTTTCATCGGACCTGGGCACACCTGTCAGATGAAGCGAACATAGCGGAGAAGGTGTTGAAAGACGCCGGGGCCGAGATCCAGACCGTCAACTACGATGGCGAAGAGATCTCGGTGTTCGAGGCCATGCGGCAACTTGGCGATTTGCGCGGGTATTACATGCCGCGGTTGCGGGGTGTCGGGCGAAACGAATTACGCGCCAGGAAAGAAGGCGAAAACCCGTTTTACAAAAAGTACAACACCAGGACGGGCCGAAAAATCGCTGGCTTCATGAAGGCAAGGTCCGGGTGGGACACCGAATACAGCCGGTCTTCGGAGTCCAGCGAAGAGGCGTTTGGCGATATCAGCCTGGTCGCCATGAACGATGTCATGAAAAAGGCCCTTGAAGACACCGCCAAACACCAGAAAGAGGTGTCGCCGAAAAGCTTTGAAGCGCTCGGGCTTGAGACGGATACCATACAGTACACGCGAAAAACGGACGGGGTGGTCGAGGATCATTTCGTTATCAAGGCCGACGACGGCAACAAGCGGTACAACGAACTGTGGAAATCGTTTCAGGGCGGACGGTGGAAAGACGGGTTTTGGCATTTCATAGCTTCGGAGAAGAACCCCGTCAGCGCCATCAAGCGGACGTTGCAACGCGCCGCAGTCAGCCAGAATATGCAGCAGGTCGGCGCGGCGGACTTGTTTGGCCGCGCCCTTGCACAACAACTGGCGGTGATGATGCACGCACGAGGCAGCCGGGCGCGTAAGATCGGGCGTAACGAGGCAAAAGGCAAAGACGTATACGTCGGTTATGACCCGGATCCGGTGAGGGCCATGGTGGCGACCGCCAGTGCAATAGCCGGCGGCACGGCAAAGCGGCACATGGCACAAAAGATGTTGAACGCCGTGATGGGCGTCGAAATGCCGTGGAAAGACTTCCTGGCGAAGAACCTACCGGCCGACTTTGACAAGTTGTCCCACTCGGAACAGGTAGCCAAGCGGCATGAGATTTGGGAGCAGTACGAGGCGGGCAACAAAGAACGGCGGCTTGATTCTGGCCTACAAACCGAAGCTTACGATGACGCCGTATCGTATATCCGGGACCAGTTGCGGAACGACACGGCCATGGAACGGGTGTTCGGATGGATTCGCGGCTTGGCCTCGCAGTACTTTTTGACGGGCGTGGCGCCTGCCGTTATAAACCACACCACGATGGTGACGACAGTCCCCGCGATATTTCACCAGGAAGGCAAGATCCCGTTTGCCCGGACGTTCGCGCTCCTCGGCAAGATGGAACCGATCTACATCAAACACCGGATAGCCCAGCGGCGCGGCACCCCCGAATCTCTCGGCCCGGAAATGAAATGGTTGCTCACCGAGATCTCGCGGCGGCGGTGGGACGACGCCCAGATGAACATCGAAGCGATGGAGGTCATGCTTTCGCAGTTCCGCGGGAAAGCCCGTCGCGTAATGGAAGTCAATATGATGCTGTTCGCCGTGGTTGAACAGGTCAACCGGGCCACGACGATCCTGATGGGATACCACGGGTTGAAAGAGCAGATCAAAGGCGATCTGACTGAGGAACAGCGGGAAGAATTACTGATGAAAGCCAAAGACCTGACAGACTTGGCGCACGCCAGTTATGGCAAAACCAATCTGCCATCCATTATGCGCGGCAGCAACCTCATTCCGCAGATCCTCCGAAACGCCTATCTTTACACGACATACAACCACAACCTCGTCCAAATGGCTATCAGCATGGGGTTTGGAAAGAACCACGACCGAAAGGCGCTGACGTACCTGCTGGCGTCACACGCAATATTGGCCGGCCCTAAGGCGCTTGTCGGACTCGGACCCTTGTTGGTCTTGGCAAAGGGGATCATAGCGCTGGCGGGCGGAAACCCGCCGGAAGACCCCGAGGAGGCCTATTACAAGTGGGTCGAGGAGACGTTCGGCGAGTATGCGGAAGGCGTCGCCCGCGGTGGTGTGTTTGGGGCGCTGGGAATCGACGCCAGCGGCTCGATGGCCATGCGTGGGTTTGATATCCCCGTGACGTTCAACGAGATTCTGGGCGACCCGATGGGCGCAAAACAGCGGATCTGGGCGTGGGCGGGTGAAACTGCGTTCGGCGGCCCCACTGGCGAACTGGTGTTGGGTAAAGCCGTTGGCGGTGCGGCGGACTTGGCACAGGGACGGTTTTCCCAGGCGGCGGAGAAACTGACGCCGCGTATGATATCCGCGCCGATCCGGGCGATCCGGGAATATAGGCATGGCGTCGAGACGGCCTACGGGACGCCGGTGTTTTACGGGAAAGAGCGGTTACGCCCGAGTTTCATGGCGGCCGTGTTACGCGGACTCACCTTCAATCCCATCGAGGTGTCCGGCAAACGTGCCGAACAGTGGAGCGACACGGAAACGCGCCGAAAGTATGAGGGCCAGCGGTCGGCCATCTATGACCAGATCGACCGGTGGGCGTCGGACAGCGGGCGGTACGCGGCGGATTGGGTAAACATCTTGGCCGAAGTGGACCACTACAACAACTATGTCAAGTCCAAGATGTTGCGGGTGCCACAG
>Ga0315284_10000325_pt1 | contig 64580 bp, 52 predicted proteins | sample YL17G09_16_MG_FD_203696 | JGI IMG/M metagenome (GOLD analysis project Ga0315284, IMG submission 203696) | Sediment microbial communities from Yellowstone Lake, YNP, Wyoming, USA - YL17G09_16 | ecosystem: Environmental > Aquatic > Freshwater > Lake > Sediment | place: USA: Wyoming | collected...
TGTCGTACACGGTCAACGCCGCCAGCGCCGCCGCCGTCAGCGCTTCCATCTCCACGCCGGTAACGCCTCTGGCGTGTACCTCCGTTTCGATCACCACTCGATACGGCTCATCGAGCGACAGCTCCTCGAGCGACACCTCCACGCTGATCAACTCCAGCGGCAGCGGATGGCACAGCGGAATCAGTTCCGCCGTGCGCTTGGCCGCCTGAATCCCGGCGATGCGGGCCGTCGCCGCGAAGTCTCCCTTGGCCAGCGAATTCTCTTGCAGCTTTTGGAAAAGCTCGGCGCTGACGTGGATCAGTGCCCGGGCTTTCGCGCGGCGGTTCGTCACCGGCTTTGCGCCTACATCCACCATCCGCGCCTGGCCTTTTTGATTCAAATGAGTCAAGTCTGACAAGATTACCTCGCTAAATTAACCGCAAAGGGCGCAAAGAAAACGCAAAGGGTGCAGAAAATTTCTTTGCGTCTTTGCGGTTGGATTATTTATCCGGCTTCTCCCCCCGCAGCAGCGCCACGGCGTGCTCCAACGCCGGTGCGATCACATTTAAACAATCCAATCCCCCCTGCGCGCTGCCGGGCAGGTTGACGATCAGCGTCAGCCCGGCCACTCCCGCCACCGCTCGAGACAGCATCGCATGCGGCGTGATTTTGAGCGACTGTGCCCGCATCGCTTCTTCCAAGCCCGGGACACGCTTCTGGATTACCTGGAGTGTGGCCTCCGGCGTCACATCCCGCGGCGCCAATCCCGTCCCGCCGGATGTCAATAGTAAATCACATTCTCCGCCGGCTGACTTCTCTTTCAGCCAGGCCGCAATCACTTCGAGATCATCCGGTACGATCAGGGGGCGAGAGACCTGCCAGCCCAAATCGCAGAGTCGCTGCATGAGCGCCGCTCCGCTTTGATCGGCCCGTTCGCCGGAATAGGCCCGGTCGCTGCAGACCAAAATCGCCGCCCGCCGCGACGCTGCATTGGTATTCGTTATCATAGCCTCAAAATTTCAACTAAATCAGGAGGCGGGATGGCCTCCATCCCGCATGTTCAGGTGCCGGATTGGGGCAATCCGGCCTCCTATTTCGAAAGGAGCATTTTTGTTTGGAGGCGGCGTGGCCCCCACGCCGCGATGGTCTACCCTCCCACCTGCAGCAAACAGGGCGAAAAGCCTCGGGCGCCTGGAACTGCCGGCCGCCCGATTTCGCTCTTGTCCAATAGGAACGCCTGAACCGCACTTGCCATCTCGCCGGTAGGAAGGTTCGAGCGCAGTGCGTCGCGCAGATCCAATCCCGCCGGATCGAACAGGCAGCGCAGTAGAATTCCACGGGCCGTCAAACGTAGACGATTGCAGCCCGCACAGGCCGGGCAGCTTAGGCCCGAAATGACACCGACGCGCCCCAGCGCCCCGGGAAGATGATAATGCCGCGCTGGCCCCGCAACCTCTTCATCATCTGAGACTTTTTCCAGTTCCGGGATTCGCTCGACAGCCTCTTCGCCCGAAATCCAATCGCGTTCGCGCCAGGGCGTTTCGCCCAGAGGCATCATTTCGATGAAGCGCACGTCCAGAGGATAGCGGCGTGTCAGTTCGGCGAAACTGCCGATCTCATCGTCGTTCCAGCCGCGCTGCAAGACCATGTTCAATTTGACCTTCGCGATTTTCGGATGCTCCAGCGCCGCCTGGATGCCGTCCCATACTCGCCCCCAGCCGTCGCTGCCGGTAATTTGATAGAATCTCTCCAGCAGAAGAGTATCCAGACTGATATTGATCGAGCGGACTCCGGCGGAACTCAAACGATCAAGCCATTCAACCAAAAAATATCCATTTGTGGTGATGGCCAGGTCAAGCCGTGGTCGCACGGATGCCAGCTGCGCCAATATCTCATCCAATCCCCGCCGCACGAGCGGCTCACCACCCGTGATGCGGATCTTGCGCACGCCCAAATCGGCGAAGATCTGCGCCAGCCGGCCGATCTCTTTGGGGCGCAAAATTTCGTCGCGCTCGGCGCGGACAATCCCCTGCGGCGGCATGCAATAGCGGCAGCGGAAGTTGCACCGATCCGTCACCGACAGGCGCAGATAGTTGTGAATGCGGTTGTGGGAGTCCTGCAGCATGGTTTAATTAAAAACAAAAAGGCCTCCCGATGGCGGGGAGGCGACAAAAAAGCCAGATGGCTCCTAACCTCTCCTTTGCCAAGTCGGGCAGGTCGTCCCGTCGCCGGGGCGGCCGTAGAGTCCCCGCGGGCCGCGAGGGTCCATCGGGGTTCGGAGGCGAATTTTGGGGTTTTCAGGCAAAATATAGGCTGCTCATGCCGCGAAAGTAATTGATTTTGCAGGTATTTTTTATGAAGGTGATTTCCCTTCCGCAGGAGCGAATCTGGGGGCATCGAAAGGGGGGAGAAGATGCAAATTTATGCGGAGGGGCGTTTCTACCCAGTAGATTCGATAGGGGGGGGATACTAAGGAAGAAGCGCTTTTTTGTTGACTTTACAAGAGCTTAGCTATATATTTCGGAAAAGCTTCCCGCCCAAATTTATGTCGCGTCAGGTATTCGAGGAGATTCAGGGATTGACCACGGAGGGGATCCATCCGCGTTCGGCGGTGCTGGAAAACCTCTCAGTGCGCAAGATCCTCGAATTCATGAACGAAGAGGACTCGCGTGTGGCGGCGGCGGTGGGGGTTGTGCTGCCGGATGTCGAAAAGGCTGTGGATCTGGTGTTGCGCTCTTTTCAAGCGGGCGGGCGGCTGATCTATGTGGGGGCAGGGACTTCGGGCCGGCTGGGCGTGTTGGATGCGGCGGAATGCCCGCCGACCTTCGGGAGCGATCCGAAGCAGGTTGTTGGGATAATCGCGGGAGGCCGGCAGGCGGTTTTCAAATCGCAGGAAGGGGCGGAAGATCGCCTTGAACGCGGGACCGAGGATCTCACGGGCCTGCGGCTGACCAGCGCGGATACGGTGGTGGGGATTACGGCCTCACGGCGAACCCCCTATGTATTGGGGGCGTTGGAGTATGCCAAATCGGTCGGCGCGGCGACGGTCTTCGTGATCTGCAATCCAGCGCCGGGTTCGCAGGCTGGAAGCCTGCACCACACTCATTCGAAAAGAGTGGATGTGATCATCGCGCCGATATTAGGTCCCGAACTAGTGATGGGTTCGACGCGGCTGAAGGCCGGCACCGCCACGAAGATGATTTTGAACATGATCAGCACGGCGGCGTTCGTGCGCTGCGGCAAGGTCTATGGCGGGATGATGGTGGATCTGCGGGCCGGGTCGGAAAAGCTCAAGGCCCGGTCTCGGCGAGTGCTGATGTTGGCGGCGGACCTGGATTACGAACGCGCGGGCGAATTGCTCGAACAAGCGGGCGGCAGCGTCAAGACGGCGATTGTCATGGCGCGCTGCGGCACGGCGAAGGATGAGGCAGAAAGATTGCTGGAGAAATCGGGAGGATTTGTCGGTCAGGCTATCGGTTTGAAGAAAAAAGAATGACACCTGGGGGTTCCGATGGAAAAAGAACTGCTGGCGCAGAGGATACTTGAGAGCACGGCGCTGGAAATCGTCGTGCTGGACGCCGAGCTGAAGGTCACGGAGGTCAACTCATCCTTCTGCGAGCTGACGGGGCTGGATCGGGCAGTGCTTTTGGGGCAATCGGCCGCCTGCATTTGGGAGAGGGGCGGATTTGAACGGCTGCGCAGACTACTGGTGGAAAACATCGCCTTCGCCGGCGAGCTATCCGAGCGCAGCGCATTCGGGCCGTCGCGCCCCATGCACTACACCTTCTCGCCCATTCGGGATGACAGCGATACCATCGAGGCCTTCGTGGGACTGGGACGGCCGCTCATGCAGACCGACCGCTACGAGCAAGAGTTGCGCCAGCGCATTCAGCAGATCCGGCAGACGCAAGGAGTGGCGCTGGTCGGCTTGGCCAAGTTGGCCGAATACCGCGACACGGACACGGGACAGCACCTGGAACGGATGCGAAATTATTCTCGCATTGTGGCCGAAGATCTGTCCACGCAGGATGAATACCTGGACTATATCCAGGACGAGTATATCGAGGGGATTTACAATTCCAGCCCGCTGCACGACATCGGCAAGGTGGGTATCCCGGATGCGATTCTGCTGAAGCCGGGGCGGTTGACGCCGCAGGAATTCGAGATCATGAAAGCGCATTCCCGCATCGGCGGGGATGCCCTGGAAGCGGCCGACCGGCAGTTGGAGGGGGAATCCTTCCTGACCATGGGCAAGGAGATTGCCTATCATCATCACGAAAAATGGGATGGCTCGGGTTACCCCGACGGCATGGCGGGTGAACAGATTCCGCTATCGGCGAGGATTGTGGCCATCGCGGACGTTTATGACGCGCTGACCTCGAAGCGGGTGTACAAGGATGCCGTCCCGCACGATCGGGCCCGGGCGATTATCATCGAAGGATCCGGGCAGCATTTCGCTCCGGATGTCGTGCGCGCATTTTTAAGGCGCGAGCGGGATATTTTAGGGGTGCGGGAGCAGTATAAGGATTAGGGGCGAAGTGCTGGGATCAGTGACAACCCCGACCATGAAGGTGACAATCATGCGGAGGTCGCGTTGCCCCAACGCGGCAATTGCGGCATGTGGCGAAGCCACCACATCGTGGGAGGCCACGCCGCCTCCTGGGTGTATTAGAGATGAAAGAATAAATATCGGGAGAAGGCATGCGAATTGGATTTGTTTTCTCGGTAATCCTTTGGGCGGGTTTAACGGGGCTGGCATGGGGGCAGGACGGCGAGGCGGTCGAGCTTCAGGAGCTGATTGACCAGCCAACGGCGGGGATACTCGAAAAAGGGCAATACAGCTTTGACGCGCGGCTTTTCCCCTACGGGGGGGCGCTGGCGGGGCTGCGCGCTGGATTGTTTGAGAGCTTCATGATTGGAATTTCCTACGGCGGGCGCAATATCATCGGGCGGGGCGATCCGGAATGGAACGAACTGCCGGGGGTGCTGATTAAATTCCGGCTCTTCGATGAGACCGCGATGCCGGCGGTGGTGCTGGGATTCGACAATCAGGGTTTCGGGCTGTGGTCGGACAGCCTGAACCGCTACGAAGTGAAGGCCAAGGGCCTTTTCGCCGTTTTTAGCAAGAATTTTTCAATGGGTTGGGCAGGCTATCTGGGGATTCACGGCGGGGTGAATTTCAATAGTTTCGAGGATGACGACGATCGCAATTTGAACGGATTTGCAGGATTCGATAAGAACCTCGGTCATCAGGTCTACATTTTGGCGGAATACAATCTGGCGCTGGATGACAACGCCTGGGAAGCGCTGGGGAATAACCGGGGATTTCTGAACGCCGGGGTGCGCTGGCAGATCGCCAAGCCACTCAGCATCGAGGCGGATTTCAAGGATCTGCTGCTGAATCAGAAGGAGGCAACCTCAGCGGGGCGGGAGGTCAGAATCATTTACGTGGAGACGCTCTGAGTCACCCGAATAAATTCGGGTGCTCCTGAATAGATAGAAGTCGCTGAAGCGACTTGAATTGAGTTGAGGACTGATGGGCCTAACGCATAATGGCCGACGAGAGGTGGCGAAATGATGAGAATGGTTAAAGGATTTGTGCTGATGGGAGCGCTGGCGATAGGGTTGGCGGGATGCTACACGGTGCTGCGGCATCCCAGCGTGGTGCAGGAGGAGAGGTCGTTAGCGGCTCGGGATTCCACAGTAGCGGAGGGCCGCCGGGCGACCTGCACCGACTGCCACAACAACGAATATGACCATCAGGGGAGCAGCCATCTGGGTTGGGGCGGATCGGGCGGCTGGGGCGGATATTACAACGGGTATGGCTATACTCCTTTCGGCTATTACAGCTATAACCCCTGGCAGCGTTACTACTATGATCCTTGGTGGTACAATTCCGGCTGGGGATGGGGCTGGGGCGGCTGGGGGGGCTATAACAATCCCTGGCCGTATTATCCGGGAAATCCAGGGACACCCGGGGAGCCAGCACCCGGGGAACCGCGCGGTCGGCGTGGCATGTCCGCCTCTGAACAGATGCCCGCTGTTCCGCCACCGACATTCGTTCCCCCTCCACCGGCTCCGCAGCAGAATCAAGGCCAAGGGCAACAAGGCAATCAGCAAAACGAGGACAAAAAAGAAGGTGAACGTCATGGTCGCAGAGGCAAGTGAGAGGGAATGAAAGTGATTAGGACAATTTTGCAGTTTGGCGGCTTCCTGATCGCTGCGCAGGGGCTTGTTCTTGGGCTTTTTGCAGCCGCATTGGGGCAAAGCACAATGCCCGAATTGCTCTACAGCGAAATAATTTTTGTGCAGGGAATTGAATTAGGTGCTGGGGGACGCGCCGAAGCCTTGGGCGGAGCTTATCGCGCACTTTCGGATGACTTGTCAGGGCTCTACTGGAATCCAGCAGGACTGGCATCCGTGAGGCGCATTGAATTTGCGCTGGGCTTGTCGCAAGGATGGATTGAAGATAAAGCGCGAATCACGTCGCCTCCCATATCCAATCAACTGAGCCGAACACGTCTAAATCAGGTCGGATTGGTGTTTCCCGTGCCCACTTATCGGGGCAGCTTAGTCTTCGCGCTTGCATATCACCAAGTGCACAATTTCGATAGTTTTGGCACCTTTCGTGACACAAATTCGGACCGATTCTTCCAAGCTGACGAATTGGAAACGGGTAGGCTGGGGCTCTGGTCATTAGGCATAGCTATTGACGTCTCACAAAAGGTTTCTACTGGTCTATCCCTACAACTCTGGACCGGCTTTGACGATTATTCTTATGCTTCGGTGGCGGACTCGGTAAACGACAACTGGTATCGTTTTGAGCAGGCACGAAATTCTGACCTTTCTGGATTTAACCTCTTGGGCGGCTTGCTCGTGCGACCGCTTCCCTGGTTACGTCTGGGAGCGACCCTCGAATCGCCGTTGAAACTGGCCATCGCGCGGGACTATTCAGAGCGCATTGATTCCAGTCTGGCCGGCCAGTATGGTTATGATACTTTTTCGACGTCTCATGAATTTCACGTCTCGAGATCATTCCGAACTGCTTTGGGTGCTGCGGTGCTCATCAAAAGATTTGGGATATCCTCGGACATCGTGCTTAACGATTGGAGTCAGATTTCATATCGCGATGAACCACCGCTTATCGGATTTACTCGAGATGAAGCGAACCGCGAAATCACACGCTACTTGCGGCCAACCCTTGATTTCCACTTGGGCTTGGAATACTGGCTGCCGTTTCTCGACGCCAGATTGCAGGCGGGCTATGCCTACCTCAGCACGCCATTCGAGAATACTATGACTTTAGGCAATAAACAGGTATTCAGCGGGGGATTCGGGATCTTATTGGATCCGTCATTGCACCTACAGACATCTGCGTCCTTGAGCCAATGGGATCGTTCTATCGGGGGGTGGGACGAAAATCTGAAGCTCACCCACCTTTTGGTCACACTTTCCTATCGTTTCTAAAAGCTCGCGCAGAATCTGATTTAAGCGCGGCTGCCCTGATGGAGACAGGTCTCGTTTAAGGTCTGTCCGGGGGATTCTCTCCCCCGAAAGTCTGCGATTTCAGTTTTTAGCATATGAAGTTAGTTCCGGACAGCGGAGGCTCTGCACGGCCCGCCTGATTTAGCTCCCGATCCGCCCGTCGCAAAATCAACCCGAGAGTGAGTAAAGGACCCATGAACACGCAAGGCCATCCAGCGCTAAGTTCCGGCGAATCAAAGTATCGGCTCTTGGCTGAAATTTCGCCGGAAATGATCTACATAATCAGCCCGGATGGATATGTGAAGTACATGAATCCCGTGGCGGCGCAGCAGTTTGGCGATTCTCCCGACGCCGTGGTTGGCAAGCATCTTCGCGAGATATTTCCGCCGGAGCGCGCCGAGGGGCACTTCCAAGCCATTCTCGAGGTGGTGCGCACGCGGCAAGAGATACAACGTGAAATTGAGACGGAATTTCCGAGCGGTAAGCGTTGGATTGAGGCGCGGCTGGCGCCGATGATGGACGAGACGGGGCGAGTGATCGGGATCCTGGGACTCTCGAATGATGTTACGAAGCGGAAAGCAGCCGAGGCGGCGTTGCGGGAGAGCAAAGAAAAATATCGCGAGCTGGCCGATGCGCTGCCGCAAATCGTCTACGAAATGGATTTGCAAGGTAATCTGACCTATGTGAACCGGCATGCCTACCAAATGGTAGGCTTCAGCGAGGTGGATTTTCACCAAGGTATCAACGTTTTTCAATTATTGGCTCCCGAAGATCATGAGAGGGCTCGACGCAATATCGGCAGGCTTATCAAGGGCGACGCCGTAGGTGCCAGCGAGTACACTTTCGTGCGCAAGGGTGGGCGCCAGTTCCCTGTGGAAATCCATTCCATTCTCATGCGAAAGGAGGGCCAGGTTGTCGGTCTGCGGGGCTTTATTCTGGATATTGCGGAGCGCCAGCAGGCGGAAGAGGCTCTGCTGAGAAATGAGCGCCTGTTCCGCGCCTTGATCGAGCATAGCTACGATGCCATCACGATGATATCGGCCGACGGAATCGTCCTTTTCGATTCACCCTCCGTGACCCGAACATTGGGATACTCACCGGCCGAAAGGCTGGGGAAAAGAGCATTCGATTTTGTGATTCCCGAAGAACGCGAGCAGATGGTTCAGGGCTTTGCCCAATTCGTGCAGCAGCCGGGCAGCATCATGAACTATCAAGGGCGATTCCTTCACAAGGATGGGACGGTGCGATGGATCGAGGGTGTGCGGACGAACCTGCTAAATGAACCTACAATTCAAGCCGTTGTTGTAAATTATCGCGATTTCGCCGAGCGGCGGCGGGCCGAGCAGGTTCGTGACATTCTCTATCAAATTGGCGAAGACGTCAGCACCACCAAGGATTTGGATGATCTGCTCGCCTGCATTCATGCCCGCATCAAGACCGTGATGTACGCCGAAAACTGCTACATCGCTCTCTATGATGCGGAAACCGATCTAGTTTCGTTTCCCTTTTTCGTGGACCAATATGATCCCGCGCCGGAGCCGCGCGCCAAGCGCAAGGGATTTACGGAATACGTGCTGCGCACCGGCAGGCCGCTGCTGCTGACGCCTGAACTTTACGAAGAACTGGTCAAGTCCGGCGAGGTTGAGCCGATTGGCACGCCGCCGATATCGTGGCTGGGGGCGCCCCTGTTCATGGATGGAAAGCCCTACGGAGCGCTGGTCGTCCAGAGTTACGAAGAGGGCCGCATTTTTAAGTCTTTCGAGCAAGATCTCCTGGCGGCGATCGGGCATCAGGTCGCCATGGTCATCGAGCGCAAGCGAAAAGACGATGCCTTGCGCAGTTCGGAAGAGAAATACCGCATGCTGATTGATAACATTCAGGATGGGGTATTTATCGTGCAGGACGGCTGTTTCCAATTCGCCAATGGGGCTTTTGCCAGGGCGGTTGGTTATTCGATCCAAGAGCTTGTCGGCCTGGAGCTGAAGCAGATCATTGCTCCCGAAGATTGGGAGTGGACCTCGGATCTCTATCGCCGGTTAATGGCTGAGGAAAGTCCGCCGGGGGAATTTGAGGTGCGCGGGCTGCATCGTGACGGGGTGTCTCGGATTATCGCCAACCTGAATCTGGGCTTGATACAGTATCGCGGGCGGCCGGCGGCCATGGGAACGATCAAGGACATTACGGAACGCAAACAGATGGAGCGAGAGCGGGAGATGATCCAACGAATCAATCAACTGCTGCTGGGCGAGCTGGATGCCGAACGAGCCTTAAATGGCATAAGCTCGGAATTGCTGGAATTCGTCCCACATGAGACGATTGCCTTGTCGCTGATTCAAAAGGACAGCGATCAGGTGGAGTACATCGTCTCCGCCCTGGATGGGGGAACGAATTCGGCAAAGGAACAGCACTCGCATCACTATTTTGAGCCCTACCAAAAATCGCTAACGCAGCAGATTCTATACGACAAGCGCGAGGCGATCCAGCATGATCTGAAATTCGGCTCGACGAAATTCGAGCGGCATCTCGGAGATCTGCGCATGAAATCCTACTTGGCTGTGCCGGTGATCAATGCCGGCGTGCCGCTGGGGATGCTTTTCCTGGCCAGTGTTCGCTCACATGCCTTCCAGAGCCAGCATGAGCAAATCCTGCAGCGGATTCAGCCGCAGTTGGCTCTTTACATTCAACATCACCGTTTGATCGAGAAGATGTTTGATTCAGAAGCCAAATATCGCAGCCTCTTCGAGAATTCCAATGACGTCATTTACATCCTGCAGGATCGCCGCTTTATTTTCGTCAACCGCAAGTTCGAGGAACTGTTAGGGTACAAACTAGAAGAGATCAGCCGAGCGGATTTCAACTTCATGCAACTGGTAGCTCCGGAATCCGTGCCGATCATTGAAAACCGCGCCCGACGGCTGGCGTTAGGGGAAAAGCTGCCAACCCGCTATGAATTCAAAGGTTTGACGAAGGCCGGGAAGGAGATTGAATTCGAAGCCAACGTGAGTTATATTTCCTACGACGGCAAGACCGCCACCCAGGGCATTTTGCGGGACATTTCCGAGCGCCGGAGCTTTGAAGCTCGGCAACAGGAGATGCAGTTGGAGTTGATCCAGCGCGCCAAGCTGTCCTCCATCGGAATGCTTTCGGCGGGGATTGCGCACAACATGAACCTCCCCTTGCAGGGCATCATCAATCACATCGAGCTTCTAAAAATGACTCGTTCGGACGTCCCCTATCTGGATGACATCCTGACGCAAGCGCAGCGCATCGCGGCCATTATCAACAACATGCTCTTTAAGAGCCGCCAGGAACAGGATCAGGGACTGCGCGAGCTGGACCTAAATCAAATGCTGGTGGAAGAGCTGACCTTCCTAAATGCCGATTTGGAGTTTAAGCACCGGGTCGTCAAGCAATACCACTTCGATCCTGACCTGCCCAAAATCCAGGGAGTGTACAGCGATTTTTCCCAGGCGATCCTGAATATTATCCGAAATGCGCTGGACGCCATGTATGAATCGCATGAAAAGCGGCTGACGGTGCGCACCGAGGCGAGGCCGGATAAGGAGATCCTGATTGAAGTCGCCGATACCGGCTGCGGGATTGCGCCCGAGCATCTCGACCAGATTTTCAGTCCTTTCTTCTCCACCAAGCCGGTCGCTGGCATGCAGAACGGAACCGGGCCGTCGGGAACCGGATTGGGCCTTTCCAGCGCCTACCAGCTCCTGAAGAAATATCATTCACGGTATGACGTTCAGTCACGCCCGGGGGAAGGCACGGTCTTCAGGGTTTACATTCCCACCAGCCGGCAAATCGTGAAGGAATCGGCTGCCGACCTCGTCGCAGAGCGGAGCTAAGCTAAAGTTTTCACGAGGGATAGAACTGTTAGCTTTTCAAAAAAAGACTTGCGACGAGGCGGTACATTTTGGTATATTGAAGATGATGAAAATACCTGTTTTTGCACGATAATGGCGTTTTACCCTTCTTGTCTGCCCACCGCGATCGGCAGCCTACCGCATTTGAATCCGCAGGACGGGGTGGATCTGGTTCTCAAGTACCTCCCCGATATCCCCACCTGGCCTCAGCTCCCAAACACTTGCTATTTGGAGTCCATGTATCTTCAGTATTCAGGCGGCATGCCCTTCGTGCGCCTCGACCCGGTGAAGGAGCGCATGCATTTGGACTTGAGTTGCGATATTTATGCGGATCTCGAAAGGTTTTACACGCACATTCTGAACGATGAATTGGATTATTTCGCGATTGGAGGAGAGTACGCCAGCGGACTGGCGGTCTTTATGGACAGATTGTGGCGTCGCCGGCCAGAGGGCATTGTCATGCTCAAGGGGCAGGTGACGGGACCGATCAGTTTCGGGCTGATGATTACTGATGAGCGGAAGCGCTCCATTTTATACCACGAAGAAGTATTCGATGCGGTTATAAAGTCGCTGGTTATGAAAGCGCGCTGGCAGGTCAGACTGCTCAAGAGGATTCGCCCGGACGTCATCATTTTTATAGATGAGCCGTACCTGTCCAGCTTTGGATCGGCTTTTATTAACTTGAACCGCGAGCAGGTTTTGCTGTATCTGGGGGAAGTGATTGAGGCCGTTCACCAGGAGGGGGCGCTGGCGGGGGTACACTGTTGTGGAAACACCGATTGGACCTTGCTGATGGACGCCCGGGCGGATATCATCAATTTCGACGCTTGCGAATATTTTCAGGGATTGACGCTGTATATTGACCCGCTCAAGGGATTCCTGCAGAACGGGGGGATCTTGGCCTGGGGAATTGTGCCTACTTCCTTGCAGGCGGAAAAGACGAACGCGGACGAGCTGCTGGCGAGTTTTCATGAAAAGGTAGGCATCCTGGCAAAGCGCGGTATTAGCAAAGACACGCTCTATGAGCAGAGCCTCCTGACGCCCTCCTGCGGCATGGGCACACTGACCGTGGGAACGGCGGAAAGAGTCTTGTCGCTGCTGGCCGAAGTATCGCAGAAAGCCCGCAGCCAGATACGGACTCAAAAAGCCAAAAAGGTGAGTTAGTTCATCATGGCTTCCCCGTGCATCGCGATTGTCGGCAAAGGGGGCGTCGGCAAGACGACCATCGCCGCCTTCACTGTGCGCTACCTTATAGAACGGGGGGTGAAGCCGATTCTGGCGGTGGACGCGGATCCGAGCATGAGTTTGCCCGGCGTTTTGGGCGTTCAGGTGGAGGAGACGATCGGGGGGATTCGGGAGGATACAAGATCCACGGCCAAGGGCGTTCCCGAAGGCGTACCCAAGCAGCAATACCTGGCGATGAAGATCGAAGAGGCGTTGGTGGAGGCTAAGGGATTTGATCTTCTGGCGATGGGGAGACCCGAGGGACAGGGATGCTATTGCTTCGTCAACAATGTCCTGCGGGATCATCTGGATCGGCTGGCTAAGAGCTATAAGGCAACCGTGATAGACTGCGAAGCGGGTCTGGAGCATATTTCGCGGCGCACGACGCGGGCGGTGGATACGCTCATCATGGTGGCCGACCCGACGCTGAAGGCGATCAACACGCTGGGGACGATCCTCGAGATGACGAAGGAGCTGGACGGGCGGGTGGAACGAAAGCTGCTGATATTGAGCAAAGTGCCGTCCGGCTCGGAGGCCAGAGTGCAGGAGGTGGCCTTCAGGATATTGGGACGGGAGAATTTTGAGGCGGTGGGGATTATTCCACAGGATGGGGCGATTTTTGAAGCGGAATTGGCAGGAAGAAACTTGCTGATGGTGGATGCGGATATTCCGGCCTTTCAATCTTATGCAAATTTCCTGGAAGCGCTGCCGAGACCCTTAGTGTATTAGGGAAAACTCGTTGCACGATTTTTCTTTCCGTCTGACAGACCTGCAGTTCTCATTTATAAGTCATAAAGGGGATCCACCGAACATTTTCGGACTCAGTTTTCGGTGGAAGAATCCCCTTTTGTTGCATTAAAACGAACGAATCTCACGCAGAGACGCAGAGGCGCACTCAAAGAATTATGGAATGATGGGAGGATGGTTTGAGCGATCAAGTGCTGGGAAAAAATAAACCGGGGATATCCATAGATCCGGCGACGGTGCAGGCGCATCAACACGCGCGGGATCTGGACGTGACCACGATCTGGGAGCGGCACGAAGCCATGCAGCCGATCTGCGCGTTTGGCGATTTGGGATTGTGCTGCACCATCTGCTACATGGGGCCGTGCCGCATTGATCCGTTTTCCAAGGCGGACATTCGCGGGGCCTGCGGAGCGGGGCGAGACACCATTTCGGCGCGCAATTTCACTCGTGCGGTTTCAGCCGGCGTGGCGGCGCATTCGGACCATGCTCGAGGCATCTGTCACACGCTGCTGGAGACGGCAACAGGGAAGGCTCCGGCCTACCAGATTACCGATGCCAAAAAGCTGAAACGAGTGGCGGAGGAGTTGGGGCTGAAGCGAGACAGCTCGGTGAATGATATGGCCACGCAGGTCGGGCATAAGCTCTTGGAGGACTTTGGCAAGGCGAATGGCTTCCTGAATTTTGTGAAGCGAGCCCCGAAAGGCCAGCAGGAACGATGGGAACGCATGGGCGTCGTTCCCCGAGCCATAGACCGCGAAGTGGTGGAATGCCTGCACCGGACGCACGAAGGGGTGGATGCGGATTATAAAAGTCTGATTCTGGCGGCGGTGCGGTGCGCTCTGGCGGACGGTTGGGGCGGTTCGATGATGGCCACCGACCTGCAGGATATCCTCTTCGGTTCGCCCAAGCCGGTGCGGTCGAAGGTCAACCTGGGCGTCCTGCGCGAGGACAGCGTCAACGTGGTGGTGCACGGGCATGAGCCGGTGCTGTCGGAGATGTTGGCGAAAGCATCGAAGGAGTCGGAGATTCTTGAATATGTGCGCTCCCGCGGAGCCCAGGGCGTCTTGCTGGCGGGAATCTGCTGCACGGCCAATGAGATACTAATGCGTCAGGGGATGCCGGTGGCGGGCAATTTCTTGCAGCAGGAACTGGCCATCACGACGGGCGCGGTCGAGGCGATGGTGGTGGACGTGCAGTGCGTCATGCCGGGATTGGCTCAGGCGGCGGCGCACTTTCACACCAAGTTGATCTCCACATCGAACAAGGCGCGCATCCCGGGGGTGGATCACGTCGAGTTTGATGAGGGCAAGGCGCTGGACTGCGCCCGCGCCATCCTGCGAACGGCGGCGGATAATTTCAAGCGGCGCGACCCGGCCAAGGTGGACATTCCTCCACAGAGCATGGATTTGGTGGCCGGTTTCACGGCTGAAAATGCCTTCTATCATCTCGGCGGAACATTCCGAGGAACCTATCGGCCCTTGAATGACGCCATCATGGCGGGGCGATTGCGCGGCGTCGGCGGCGTCGTAGGTTGCAACACCGTCAAGATAACGCACGATTATAACCACGTCGAAATCGTCAAGGAGTTGTTGAAGGGCGACGTGCTGGTGGTCGAGACCGGCTGCGCCGCCATCGCGTGCGCCAAGGCGGGATTCCTGACGCCGGAAGCGGCTCTGCGTTATGCCGGAAAGGGCCTGCGCGAGGTCTGCGAAGCCGTGGGGATTCCTCCGGTGTTGCACATGGGCGCCTGCGTGGACAATTCGCGCATCCTGATCGCCTGCACCGAGATGGTGAAGGAGGGCGGCATCGGAGATGACATTTCGCAACTGCCGGTGGCGGCGGTGGCTCCCGAGGCGATGTCGGAAAAGGCGGTCGCCATCGGACTGTACGCGGTGGCGTCGGGAATTACGACGTTCTACAATCCCGCTCCGCGGGTGCTGGGCAGCCCGGCGGTGTACGACTATCTGACAAAGGAGATCGAGCGCGATTTCGGAGCCAAGTGGGTCTTCGAGCCGGATGCGCATAAAATAGCTCAGGCGGTGCTAACTCATCTGGACGCCAAGCGCAAAGCGCTGAAGCTGGCTCCCATGCTCTATCAGGAAGAATTGGCGCGGACGGCGTAATGGAGAATCATCGGAAAATAATCGCCATGACGAAGCTCTGCACGGGGTGCCGTTCGTGCGAGATCGCCTGCGCGGTGGCGCATTCGCAGACGAAGTCGGTGTTTCAGGCGCTGTTTGAGACGCCGCTGCCGCGCTACAGCATCGAAGTTCAACACTATGACGGCGTGAATCTGCCGCTGGCCTGCCGGCATTGCGAAGAGCCGGATTGCCTCTTCGCCTGCAAGGCCGGAGCCATCAGCAAGGATCTTGAAACCGGGCAGGTGCAGGTTGACCTGTCCAAATGCGTGGGCTGCTGGATGTGCGTGATGGTCTGCCCCTTTGGCGCGGCGACGGCGGATATGGAACGCGGCAAGGCGGTCAAGTGCGATCTGTGCCGGGAACGCGAAGAGGGGCCGGCGTGTGTGCCGTCGTGTCCGACAAAGGCGTTGGTGCACGGAGAACTGAATGATATCCCAAAATAAAAACCTCACGCAAAGACGCAAAGACGCAAAGTACGTTATCATCGGCAATTCCGCCGCAGGCATCGGCGCAGCGGAGGCCATCCGCGGTTTAGATGGCTCGGCACCGATTACGATTATATCGGACGAACCGGAATCGGTTTACAGCCGCGCGCTGATCTCGTACGAATTGGCCGGCTGGCTGGGGCCTAATGCGAAGTTGGATTTGCGGCCGCTGGAGTTCTATCAGGAGAAGAATATTCAGGCGATTCTTGGACATCGTGCCGTGAAAATTGACTCAGCGGCGCGAGAAGTGCATCTGGATGATGGTCACAAAATTCCCTATGATAAGCTGCTTCTGGCCACGGGCGGATCTCCGCAGAAAACCGCTGTGAAGGGCGAAGAAAGGCGGGGCGTTTTCGGATTTCGGACCTACCGCGATTTGCTGAACATCCACGAAGCCATCAAGAGCGCGAAAGAGGCGGTGGTTTTGGGCGGGGGGTGCATCGGTTTGCAGGCGGCGTCGGGGCTGCATCATCACAAGGTGAAAACCACCATCGCGATTGCGTCGCCGCATCTGCTCTCTCAAGTGGCGGATCCGGAATGCGGGGACTATTTCCAAGGGCTCTTCGAAAAACACAGCGTGGCAGTTAAAACGGGGATTTCCCCCGTTGAGTTCAAGGGCGGCGAGCAGGTGGAGAGTGTGCTTTTTGACGACGGAACGGAACTGCCGGCGCAGATCGTCATCACCGGCAAGGGAGTGGTTCCGAATGTGCAGTTGGCTGAAGGGACGAAGATCCGCGTGGATTGGGGGATCATCACCGACGAGCAGATGCGGACCGACGAGCCGGATATCTTTGCCGCAGGTGATGTCGCATTAACGCAGGATCGCGTGGCGTGCAAATCCACGGTGAACGCGGTCTGGCCGTGCGCTTACGAACAGGGGCGCGTGGCGGGATTCAACATGGCGGGAGTGCCGCGCAAATACGACGGTTCCATGCGGATGAACGCTGCGGAGTTTTTCGGGGTATCGTTTATCTCCATTGGGATCGTCAAACCCAAGGGCGAAGGCTACGAAAGCCACAGCCGGATGCTGAAGGATAAAGGACTTTATTGGAAACTGGTTTTCCTGCGAAGCAGCGGATCACCGCAGGGAAATATCTTGGTGGGCGCGGTGCTGATGGGGCGCGTGGATGGCGCCGGAGTGCTGGGCAATCTCATGCGCAAGCGGGTGGATGTATCGAGCATTAAGGATGAATTGATTAATGGTCATTATGATTATGCTCGGGTGCTTCCGCTGGTGAAACGCCAGGCGGGGGTGTTTGAGGGACTGGAGTATCGGGAGACGCTGGTCTAATAATTGGATTTTCGATAATAGGAAAAGGCCCACGCAGAGGCGCAAAGATAGTTTCGACCCTGTGCAATCCCGGGGAATCGTTGGCTTAAATGTCAAACAGGAGTTATCATGAAAAAGCTACTCTATTCGATTTGCTTGATCGGGGTAGTGCTCAGTTGCGGCGGGATTCGTTTATCTCACGCCGCCGAAGGCGATCTACTCTGGGATCGCCGCTATGGCGGCGATAATTGGGATTCGGCGCATGACGTGGTGCAGACGCCGGATGGCGGATACGCTTTGGCCGGCATGACCCAATCCTATGGCGCGGGCCTGCAAGATTTCTGGCTCGTGAAAACGGATGCGTCGGGAGATACCCTCTGGACAAGAAGTTACGGTGGGCCGTCTAATGAAAATGCCGCTGCCCTGACCGCGACTCAGGATGGCGGCCTGCTGCTGGTGGGACGGACGATGTCTTTCGGCCTGAATGGTTACGACCTTTGGGCGATCAAGACCGACGCGGTGGGAGACACCCAATGGACGCGCGCCTACGATTACATGGGCGACGAATACGGCCACGGAGTCGTGCAAACGGACGATGGCGGTTTCGCCTTCGCGGGTTATGGCTCCGGCGATTTCCTTCTGGTGCGAACGGACGGTTCGGGCAACGAACTCTGGCACCGATTCTATGGCGGTCTTTACGATGACCACGCCCAATCCGTGGCGCGGACTGCGGACGGCGGTTTTCTCCTCGTCGGCGAAACCAACTCCTTCGGCGCAGGAAATACGGACGCCCGGATGCTCAAGGTGAACGCCGACGGAGATTCCCTCTGGTCGCGCACCTTCGGCGGCGCAGGATATGATTATGGCTATTGGGGAATGGAAAGCAACGCTGGGTATGTCTTGGCGGGGTCCACGGATTCCTTCGGCGCGGGACCTGTGGATGCTTGGATGGCGAAGGCAGACTTGCAGGGCGATTCGCTGTGGGCCTATGCCTTTGGCACGGCGGAAATCGAGTACGCCTATGCCGCGACCCAAACTGAGAATGCATTTCTGCTCACTGGGCTGTACAATGAGACGTATGATCCCGGGCAGGTCCTTTTGATCAAAACCGATCTGAACGGCAACGAGCTCTGGACCGAAACCTACGGCGATTCGCTGCTGGATGACCTCGGCTTCTCCATCATCCAAAACAGCGATGGGGACTACATCATCGCCGGCAGATCCTCGACGCGAACCGGAAACTATGAGGCGTATCTTCTGGCGGTGGAGGGATCTGCGAGCGGTGTTGAACCGGTTCACGAATCCGCTCCGAAGAATTTCGCGCTTTATCCCGCGCATCCCAATCCGTTCAATGCCGTGACAGCCATCAGCTTTCAGCTTTCAGCAAACAGCTACGTCAGCCTCAGGCTGTATGACACTGCCGGAAGGTTGGCGGCAATTTTGGTGAACGGCTGGCGGCCGGCCGGAAAGCATGAGGTGACTTTCGATGGAGCGGATCTGCCTTCGGGCGTTTATGTGGCACTGTTGACGGCGGGGGATCTCACGCAGGTTCAGAAGCTGGTGTTAATGAAATAGGCGCAAAGTAATCTGAACCACAGATTACACAGATGACGCAGATTTCGCAGATTTGAAAATGTGGAGAGGCAGGTTGCGGCCGCTCGGTGCCCCATAATCTGTGAAATCGGCGAAATCTGCGGTTCAGAGGATTCTAGCTCGCAACTCGCAACTCGTAACTCGCAACTGAAGATATGTCTCACATCATCGCTCAAGCCGCCATACGCGGCGCGCATAAAATTGTCGGCCGGGCCGAAGAACATTTGGCGAAAGTTCTGGAAGAGCTGAGCCCGGATCGGCTGGTGAAACTGCCGGATACCGCCTATTACCTGCCCGTCATCTACGCCATGCTGGGCGTCAAGGTGAAGAAAGTGGGCGACATGAAGGAGGTCTTGCAGGAGGCTCGCGCGCTGCTGCGGCCGGTGCCTTCGGACAATCTCTGGCTGCCCTATCTGGGCGACACGCTGGACGCCGGCATGGCCACGCTTTTCGCCGAAGAGGTGATTGAAGGGCTGAAATACGCCCGCGAGAGCAACCCCTACGGCGGCATCTGGCTGGGAGCCACGTCGGATTCCATTCTGCGCGAGCAGGGGATCAAATTGGTGGACGGGCGCATGCCCGGTTTTGCCGCCTGCGTCGGGGCTTTGCCCACGGTCGAGGCGGCGGTGAAGCTGGCTCGAGATTTGCAGGAACGCAACATTTTGGTCTTCATGTCGTCGCACACGAACGGCGCTTCCATGGCCGAGCAGTTGGCCGCAGCCGACGTGGAGATGAACTGGGATACCTTCCTGGTTCCCTACGGCAAAGAGACATCCGCCACGGTGTGGGCGCTGGGCTTTGCGGCAAGATCAGCCATGACATTTGGCGGTCTACAGCCGGGCGGGCTGAAAGAGGCGCGAGATATTTTGCTCTACAACAAGCAGCGCGTTCACGCCTTCGTTTTGGCGTTGGGCGAGGTAGATGACGAGAAGTACGCGACCGCCGCGGGCGCCATCAACTTCGGCTTTCCGGTAATTGCCGATACCGGCATTCCGGAGATCCGGCCGTCGGGCATCTGCACCTATGAGCACATCATCTCGAATATCCTGCACGACGACATGCCGGCACGGGCGATTGAGGTGCGCGGACTGAAAATCAAGATCCAGAAGATTGACATTCCGGTGCGCTACGGCCCGGCCTTCGAAGGCGAGCGCGTCCGCAAGGACGATCTGGCCGTCGAATTCGGCGGGAAGTACACGACGGCCTTCGAATATCTCAGCATGAAGAAGTTGGATGAGGTCGAAGACGGGAAAATCGAGGTCATCGGGCCGGAGATTGACCAGATCGAAGATGGCGCGCGGTTGCCTCTGGCGATCTGGGCCGAAGTCGCCGGCCGCAAGATGCAGAAGGATTTCGAGACGATTCTGGAGCGCTACATCCACACATTTCTCTCCATGCCGATGGGCGTGATGCACTTGGGACAGCGCAACGTCATATGGCTGCGCATTTCCAAGACGGCGAAGAATTCCGGATTCAAGATCCGGCATTTAGGAGTAACACTGCGCTCGATGCTGCTGAATGAATTCCCCTCTATTGTGGACAAGGTGCAGATCAAACTGTACACGAACTCTGACGATGTAGAGCGCTTGCATGCCTTGGCCAAAGCCGCCTATGAGGCTCGCGACAAACGCCTGGGCGAACTGGTGGACGAGGCGGTGGATACATTTTATTCCTGCCAGCTCTGCCAATCCTACGCGCCCAATCACATCTGCATCATCACTCCCGAAAGGCTCGGTCTGTGCGGAGCTTACAACTGGCTGGACGGCAAGGCGGGCTACGAAATCAATCCCACCGGCGGCAATCAGCCGGTGCCCAAGGGCGACACCTACGACACCGTCAAGGGCAAATGGAAAGGCGTGGACGACTTCGTCTATGCCAAGTCGAATCAGACCATCCCGCGCTTCAGCGCCTATTCGATGTTGGAGGATCCCATGACCTCCTGCGGCTGCTTCGAGGCCATTGCCTGCGTTCTGCCCGGAACGGGCGGGATCATGATCGTGGATCGCGAGTTTCAAGGGATGACGCCTGCCGGGATGACTTTTTCGTCGTTGGCAGAAGTGACCGGCGGCGGGCAGCAGACGCCCGGCTTCATAGGGATCGGAACGCTCTACATCACGTCGAAGAAATTCATCAGCGCGGACGGGGGCTTAAAGCGCGTCGTCTGGATGACGACCAACCTCAAGAACCGGCTGGCGGATAAACTCAACGAAAGGTGCGCGGAGATCGGCGCGCCCGATTTGATCGAGAAGATCGCCGATGAAACCATCACGGATAATTTGGAGCAATTGGTCGAGCATTTGACCACCGTCGGGCATCCTGCGCTGGAGATGGGAGAGATGATCTAAGTAAGAATCCAGGAGTCATAATTCAGAATCCAGAAGGCATGACGCATTAGTTTGTCATTCCGGACCCCGACTTTAGTCGGGGATCCGGAATCCAGAATGGTAGAGCGGCAGCTTGTGGCGAAGCCACCCTTTAGCGGCTGCCGCCGTTGAAAAATGCCAAATCATCAGAACAGTCAAAAAGTTCAGGAACGCAATGACATTTTGCGTTTTATCAGACTCTTGCCAGGCTGCCCAGATGATCCAGATTTGGCGGACAATCCAAATGAGCCACCAGATTTCATCTGGAAAACGGCAGGGCGCGAAATTGGCATTGAGCATACCACAGTTGCGGCGTCGGATAAATGGTACACAGAAGACAAATATTGGAATCACTTTGATCGCTATCTTTGCGAAGTTGCCAAAAACTGGCCCTTCAAATTATTTCCTATGCCGGCCGAATCGACCAGTGAGGTTTGGAAGGATTTATACAACCACAGGGAATCCGCTGTAAAATGGATAGAAGATTACGGCAAAAAGACGCCGCTGCCACCATATTCGATTCGGGAATTCGGTAAATGCTGCATTAGGTTGGAAGACCATGGATCATATATCGCAGCTTGGTTAAATTGGAGCAATCCTTATTTGGTCACAGAGCAAATGTATGAAAAGCTTGCTGCGCAGATTTGGAAAGGGGTTGAGAAGAAAATTAAAATTTACGCTGCCCGAAATATTGCTAAAATTGACATTCTGCTTGTGGTGCCAAAATTTTCGGAGCCAATTTTTGAACCATTCATAAATAGTGATTTGGAGAAAATAGGGTGTATTATCATTTCTCGCTTTGATAATTTTCTAATGAATGACATGCCATCCATCGATTTGGTACCCAGATATTTCAAGGAGATTTGGGTGCTAATGTGTGATCGCATTTTTAGGATATTCCCAACGGCGTGAATGCGGCAGCGAGCTGCCGCTCTACCTGCTTGTATGGGTGAATTGAAGCGCTCCCGTCGGGGTCATGGGTGGCCGCGATTATGGAGCCTAAATAGTGTCAGGCTACGCCATTGCGGCGCAGGGCCTGATGAAAAAAAACAATAGGCGGAGGCTTAGATGAGTCTGTTCAAGAAGAAAACACAAGACATTGCAATGAAGAGGAAACCAGACATTGCAATTATGAAAACCGAAGGAGCAATCCGCGGTTTAATGGAGGCCTTAAAATACCCAGATGCTGATATTCGGGCTGGAGCAGCTAAAGCCCTTGGCGAATTAAAAGAAAAACGCGCTTTGGAACCTCTTTGTGAGCTGCTAAAAGATAAGGATCCCTATATTCGCGAAAACGCAGTGGTCGCAATTGGGGCAATTATTAGAGATAAAATAGGACATGCTCTCGAACAAAAGATCGTTGAGCTTACGGACCATAATACCCGTGAACTTGCAAGAATTGAGGCTACGGATTATGTTAAGATTACTGAGCATAATACCCGTGAGCTTGCGAAACTTTCAATTCGCAAGAATCTTGAATTGGGTTGGAGAGCTATTGAATTGCTATGTACAAAGGATGAGGATGAATATGTCAGAGAAAAAGCAAAAATAGTTTTGTCAGAGATTGAGAGTTTGCTCCGTTAGTATTTTTGCGCAAATCTAATGTATCGATAATGATGAATTTCGTTCAATCCGTTTCATCCGTTGAATCGGCGATTCGGACAAAAATGCGCGGTAATCGTCGGCGTCGGGGCGACGCCGACTACGGAATATGGATTCCCGGAGCGCCAGCCCCCCCTTCGGGGCATTCGCGGGAATGATACGGCAGCAGGAGGTTTTTAATCGCCAATAAACGGCAAGTCTCTTTAAGCGAAGTCCACCGCACGGTTTCCATTCCCCAGCAGGTGGGGTTCTGGCGGCGGATGTTCGCCTTTGCCGGGCCGGCGTATCTGATCAGCGTGGGCTACATGGATCCGGGCAATTGGGCGACGGATCTGGCGGGCGGATCGAAGTACGGCTACACGCTGATCTGGGTGCTCCTGATGTCCAACGCCATGGCGGTGCTCTTGCAGAGCCTGTCGGCGAGATTGGGCATCGTCAGGGGGCGGGATCTGGCTCAGGCCTGCCGCGATCATTATCCGCGCTGGGTGAATATTCCGCTCTGGCTCTTGTGCGAAGTCGCCATCGCCGCCTGCGATCTGGCGGAGGTTCTCGGTTCGGCGATTGGATTGCAGTTGCTCTTCGGCCTCCCGCTGCTCTATGGGGTGCTGATCACGACCTTTGACACCTTCCTTTTGCTCCTCTTGCACCAATTGGGCATCCGCAAGATGGAAGCCTTTATTTTGATGCTGGTGACGACCATCGGACTGTGCCTGGGCGCGGAGGTTTTCTTATCCAAACCGGAATGGGGCGGGATATTGACCGGTTTCGTTCCGCGCCTGCCGGACGGCGGAGCGCTTTACATCGCCATCGGCATTCTGGGCGCGACCGTGATGCCGCACAATTTATATCTGCATTCGGCGCTGGTGCAATCGCGGCGCATCGAAAAGAGCTTCGCCGGAATCAAGCAAGCGATTAAGTTCAATTTCATTGATTCCACCGTCGCCCTAAACGCCGCGTTCTTCGTCAATGCGGCGATTCTGGTCTTGGCCGCAGCGACCTTTCACCGGGCGGGACTTCATGAAGTCGTCGAAATCCAGGACGCTCACAGATTGCTGGAGCCGCTCATGGGGGCGGCCATCGCGCCGATTTTGTTTGCCGTGGCGCTGATCGCCTCGGGGCAGAGTTCGACCATCACGGGGACGCTGGCCGGGCAGATCGTGATGGAGGGCTTCGTCAACATCCGTCTGCGGCCCTGGCTGCGCCGCCTGATTACGCGGTTGGCGGCGATCATTCCGGCGCTCTTTACCATCATCTATTTCGGCGAAGGTTCCACCGGAGAACTGTTGGTGCTGTCGCAAGTGGTGTTGAGCCTGCAGCTGCCTTTCGCCATCATCCCGCTGGTGCATTTCGTCAGCGACCGCAAGAGGATGGGTGAGCACGCCATCCCCATGTGGACGCGGGGGCTGGCCTGGATCGCCGCGGCGGTCATCGTTAGCTTAAATGCGCGATTGGTGTGGGGACAAATCGGGGACTGGCTGGCGGCGAATCCGGGAGCATGGCAATTATACCTGATCGTCGTGCCGGTCGCCGGCGTGGTTACGGCGATTCTGGGTTACGTCACGCTGCGGCCCTGGCTGGAGGCTCCTCTGCGGCTGGCTCCGGCCGGCGGAGCGCCGAGCATTCATGGAGAACTGCGTATGCCGGACTTGAAAATTGTGCAGCCTTTCCGCCGCGTGGCGCTGGCGGTGGATTTCGGATCGGCGGATACCCGTGTGATTTCGCAAGGGGCGGCCATGGCCGCAGGGGGAGCTTCGCTGCTCCTGATTCATGTGGTGGAGAGCGCGGCAGCAAGAACCCTCGGCACCGATGTGGAAGACCGCGAAACCCAGCTTGATCAGCAGCGGTTAGAGAAATACGCAGCAGCGCTGCACGAGAAAGGCTTCAAAACCGAAATCATCCTCGGATTCGGTCGTCCGCCGCATGAGATTCCCAAACTGGTTGAGACGCAGGGAGCGGACATGCTGATTCTCGGGGCTCACGGCCACCGCACGATAGGCGATCTGCTTTACGGCACGACGGCCGACGCCGTGCGGCACCGGGTCAAGGTGCCGGTGATGATAGTGTGATGAATATGAAGATAGCAGTAAGCGGCAAAGGAGGAGTCGGCAAAACGACGCTGGCGGCGTTGCTGGCGAAGATGTATGCCGAGAGGGGATTCAAGGTCTACGCTATAGACGCCGACCCAGATGCGAATCTGGCGTCTATGCTGGGGATTCCGAATGCGGAGGCGATCCGGCCGGTGGTGGAGATGAAGGAGCTCATCAAGGAGCGCGTGGGGGCAACATCGCAGGAGATCGGATCGTACTTCACCATGAATCCTCGGGTGGAGGATATTCCGGAGCAATACGGCGTGCGCCTCGGCAATATCCGGCTGCTGGTAATGGGGCACATCCCCAAGGCGCGTGGCGGCTGCGCCTGCCCGGAGAATATTTTCGTGCGCGAACTGGTTAGCCACGCTCTGCTGCAGAATGAAGAGGTGGTGATCATGGACTTGGAGGCGGGGATCGAGCACCTGGGGCGCGGCACGGCGGAAGGCGTGGAAGTGATGCTGATCGTGGTGGAACCGTCGGCGCAGTCCATCGAAACGGCCAAGCGCATTCAACGGCTGGCGAGCGATCTGGGGGTGAAGAAGATTTTGGCGGTGGCGAATAAAATAGTGAATGATTCCGATGTTCAAGCCATTGAGAAGGCATTGCCTGAAATTCAAATCATGACTTCGCTGGAGTGGGATGAAGGACTGCGCGGCAATTCTTTCAGAGGTAAAGCGGTTGAACTTTCCGATGGACTGCGCGAAAGGATGGACAAAATTATGAATTTGATTGCATCGTGATGATCAAAAGCTTAGTTTCACGCAGACCACTTAAGGGCCCTTTCAGGGACGCAAAGAACGCAAAGAAAACACATCATACGCAATGCCCATAGCTCTACCATTAAAAACGTGGCCGGGGAAAATCCGCGAGATCACTCTGGGGCGGACGACGCAGCGAGGCGGGACGAGAACTTCGACCGTGACCATCGGCGGGGAGAACGCTCTGCCGTTTCACCATTTTGAGGGCTCGGTGCCCAACCGCCCGGCCATCGCCTGGGAAATCCCGGACGTGGACCCGGCGGCATGGCCGGAGACGGTGCGACAACCTTATAAAGATGTCATCGGTAATCCGGTCAAGTGGGCGAAGTTCGTCGTGGAAGAATACGGCGCGAAAATCATCTGCCTGAATTTCCTGGGGGCGAATCCAGACAAACAGAATCGCGCCGTCGCCGAGTGCGTGGATGTATTTAAGGGGGTCTTGGGAGCGGTCGACGTGCCGATCATGGTGCAGGGCTATGGGCCGGGCGAGAAGAATTCGGAGCTTCTGGCTAAGTGCGCCGAAACGGCCAGAGGCGAAGGAATCGTTCTGGCATCGGCGGTGGCGGAGCATTACAAGACTCTGGCCGCCGCGACCATCGCCTACGACTGCATCCTTGTGGCGGAGACGCCGATTGACGTAAATTTAGCCAAGCAGTTGAATATCCTGCTGTCGGATATGAATGTGCCTCCGGAAAAAATCATCATGGATCCATTGACCGGGGGTCTGGGATACGGTCTCGAATACACCTACTCTGTGATGGAGCGCATCCGCTTGCAGGCGTTGGGCGGCGATGCGATGATGAGCATGCCGTTCATCAATTTCATCGGGCAGGAAACCTGGAAGACGAAGGAAGTGAAGGTTCCGCAGGAGTTAGAACCAATGTGGGGAGAGCAATTGGAGCGGGGCGTCTTATGGGAGGCGATCACGGCTCACGCCCTGCTGCTGTCGGGATCGAATTTGCTGGTGATGCGCCATCCGACAGCAATTGCTCATGTGGAGAAGGCGATTGATGGATTGATGGGGCATTAGAAGGTTCACGCAAAGACGCAGAATAATCCAGGATAATCAATCCTGATTACGGCATTAAATAAGTCCCCCTTTTTAAAGGGGGATTTAGGGGGATTATGGACGCAAGTAATCCCCCCTTGCCCCCCTTTAGAAAAGGGGGGATAAATGAGGGAGAATATGGCACTAACCGGCCTACAAGTATATAAATTGCTGCCGCAGACCAACTGCAAGGACTGCGGATATCCGACTTGCTTGGCGTTCGCCATGAAGCTGGCGGCCAAGCAGGTTTCGCTGGATTTGTGTCCACACGCTTCGGAAGAGGCCAAAGCGGCGCTGGGTGCGGCTTCGGTCCCGCCCATTCGCAAAATCACGATTGGGCGCAATGAACGCAAGATCGAGCTGGGCGAAGAGGTGGTCATGTTTCGCCACGATAAAACCTTTTATCATCCCACGACACTGGCGCTGGGGGTGCGGGATGACCTGCCGGAGGCCGAATTCGATAAGGCTGTAAAGACTATCACAGCCGCATCATATGATCGCGCGGGCGAGACAATCTCCATAAGCATGATCGCGCTGCTGGACAAAAAAGGCGATGCAGCTCATTACGCCGCTCGAGCCAAGCGCGCGGCGGAGCTCTCCCCTCTGCCCATCGCTTTTGTCAGCGATAGCGCGGAGCGATCGGCAGCGGCGGCGAAAGCAGCGGGCGAGCACGCGGGATTGCTATGCGTGGCAACGGCTCAGACTCTGGCGGAATTCGCGGCGGCGGCGCGGGAACTGAAGCTGCCGCTGGTTCTGCGAGCGCCGGATTTGGAAAGCCTGGGCGCTCTGGTGGAAGCCGCGCAGGCGATCGGCGTTGAAGATTTGTTGCTCGATGCCGGAGACGACTCTCAGGCGGAGATTTTGAAGCATCAGACGCTCATCCGGCGAGCCGCGCTGGAGAGGACTTTCAAGGGATTCGGCTATCCGACCTTCATGGCCCTGGCTGAAGGCATTCATCCTCTGGACGCGGCATTGCAGGCGGGCTTGGGCGTTGCCAAATACGGGGGCGTGGTGCTGATGCCGCATTGGGAGATCCACCAATTCCTTCCTCTCTTGACGCTGCGGCAGAACATTTACACCGATCCGCAGAAACCGCTGCAGGTGGATGCCGGTATCTATAAGGTCGGCGAGCCTCACGAAAAGAGCCCGGTCTATGTGACGACCAACTTCTCCCTGACCTACTTCATGGTTTCAACGGAGATAGACGGATCGGGGCAGCCGGCCTGGCTCGTGGTGGTGGACGCCGAGGGGATGTCGGTCTTGACGGCGTGGTCGGCGGGAAAGTTCGGCGGCGAGAAGGTGGGAAAATTCGTGAAGGAATCCGGTATCGGGGATAAGCTCGCTCATAAGAAGGTGATTATTCCCGGCTATGTGGCCGTGATCCAAGGCGAGATGGAGGACGCTCTGCCCGGGTGGGAAGTGATCGTGGGGCCGCAGGAGGCGGCGGATATCGCGCCGTTTGTGAAAGATGTCTGGCTGCCGATGATGGGATCTTAACCGCAAACCACTCAAGGGCCCTTACGGGGACGCAAAGAAACTCCTAGTGCTTGAATTAATCTGGAAAAGCTAAAAATCTCGAGCTTCAGAAAATCGTCGTAGGACTTTTAACACCCATGAACATGAATTCGGAAAATCTGGCGGAGATCAAGCTGCTGCTGGCGGCGAAAGAACGGCCGGTGGCCTTCCTGGCGACAGTGAATCAGCAGGGGCAGCCGCGAGTGCGGCCGCTCAATTTGATGGTGACGCCCAAGGGATTTTATCTGGCCACGTCGCGCAAATCGCGTAAGGTGGCGGAGCTGGCGGTCCATCAGGCGGTGGAGTGCGTGACGATCTTTCCCACGGAGGATGGGACGGGTTACCTGCGCATCGCCGGCGAGGCCGTGGAGGTGCGCGGCGCGGAGAAGAAGCGGGCCGTCGAGGAGACGCAGTATCCGGTGAAAAAGTATTGGAAGGGAGTAAGCGATCCGGATCTGGCGGTCTTTCGCATCGAGCCGCAGCGCGTGGAGTACATTCGACCCGGGGAAGATGATCCCATGGACGTGACGCCGCATTTCGCGAAAGATTAAGAGTTTCACGCAAAGGCGCAAAGAAATTCTTCGGGTGAATTTTGCGTGCGATCACGGCGGCGTTAGGAAGGCATTCCCTGAGTCGAATGAATGAGAATTCTGATCGCTTGCAGCGAACCGAAGGATACGAAACGGCGGGCGGGCGCATTTCAACGCGTTTTTGACAGCGCCTGGGCGGATCGCTTCATCAAGCAGTTACGCAATGAACACGAATTTTGCACCGGCTGCGGCGACCGTTGCCTGCATTGCCGCGACTGGCGCGTGCCGGATTTCAGCCCTGACATCGCCGGCGTGATTAGATTCCCCTCCATTCTGCCGGAATTGTTGGATGATCCGGCGGAATACCTGCCGAAAGAGCTGCCGCCGCATGACGTTCTGGTTGCCATCGAGATTCATGAAGAGCTATTGATTGAATTGCCGAAGCTGGCCAAGGCGGCAGGCGCAGAGCGGTGATCGCTCCGGTGGAAGCTCCGGAATGGGTGACTCGCTGGGGGAAAGATAAATTAAAGGCTTCGGCCAAGGCGCTGGATCTGGAAATCGCGGTGCCAAAGCCCTTCTGCGCGCTATCGCCGGGGCTGGGCCCAACGATAGGCGAATTCATCGAACATTTCAGGATCGGCAAGCCGGTTATCCAGATTGAAGAATTGGACGGGCGGGTGGCGATTGCCACGGCAAAGATCAGCGCTCCTTGCGGCAACAGCCATTACGTGGCTCACAGCCTGCAGGGACATTTTATTGACGAGACCCTGCAATTCGAGGTCTGCCGCTATTGGCATTCGTATCCCTGCACCGGGAGCATGAAGAAAGATCCGGAATTAGGGGGCGATACAATTCTGCATAGGGGGGGGCAGATTCACATGGAGTGCTTCTGCGGCGCGGCGGGAGTGGGATATGGCAGCATCTCCGACGCGCAGGTGAGGACGGGGACGCATTCGTAACGCCCGGGACACCCGAATAAATTCGGGTGCTCCTTGAAATCAAGTCGCTGAAGCGACTAACTGCTGAATCTGCAGCATATGCCGATCTGGATAGCCCTTGTGGGGTCGAAGAAGACAGGAAAAACGTCTTTGATTGAGGCGCTGATTCCGTTTCTGAAGGCGCGCGGGTATCGCGTGGCGACGGTGAAGCACAGCAGCCACCGCCACATTTTCGACCGTGAGGGAAGCGATTCGCATCGCCACGCGCTGGCGGGTGCCGAGCGAGTTGTGCTCCGCAGCCCGGGAGCCAATTTATTCATCGCCTATGACCTGTCCGAGGGGGAGGCGGGAACGCAGGCGGATGAATTTCTAAGAGATTTCGACGTAGTGATTTGCGAAGGTTTTCGAGACTCTAATTATCCCAAGGTGGTTATCGAGGGCGACGGAGAGGGGGGAAGTTATTTCGGAGAGGTTGTCGCGCGGTGCCGCTTGTCCAAATCCGGCGCAGAGCGTCCGGCCATTCCCGTGGAGGCCTTAGACCAGGTTGGCAAATACATCGCGGAACGACTTGACCGCTGACGATCCGGGCACCCTGCCCCCGCAGGCGCACCGGCTGGGTCGCAGCCTGGGGGCGATGTTTATCCTGCGGCTCCTCAGCCAGATTCTCACCTTTGTCATTCTGATCATTCTCGCGCAGCGGCTGGGGCCCGCCGCCTACGGGCAATATTCCTTTATCTTCGGTTATTTGGTCTTTTTCACGCTGCTGATCAGCTTCGGGATCAACGAAATCACCCTGCGCGAGATCGCCCGTGATCCGGGAACTCGCGATGAGCTGTTGCGCAGCGCCCTCTGGATCAAAGGGGCGTTGACCCTGGGTGCGATAGCCCTCGCTCTGGGGGGGCTTGGCCTGATCCATCTGACTTCCGAAATTCGGATCTGGGCCATGATCGCCTCACTCACGCTGCTGACCTCTTTCGCCTTCCATTCTTACCGCACCGTTTTTGAGATTCCCTTCCAGATTGATTATCGCATGGGCGAGCCCTCGCTGGTATTCCTCCTCAGCCGGGGAATATTCCTCATCCTTCTGCTGCTGTGGATAGGGCGCGGCATCAGTCTGCCCATTGCCATTGCGCTGCAACTCATCTCGGAGGGCGTGGGGCTGGCAATCTTGCTGGGGATGGCGCGGCGGCATCACTATCCTCTGCGCCCGCGTTTCAACGGGCGGCGGATAAAGCAGATCCTGGGCCAGAGCTGGCCCATCGCTCTGGCGGGCGCTTTCGTGATGATCTACACCAAGGTTGACATTCTCCTGCTGCAGGCCATGCGCGGCAGTGAAGTTGTGGGGCAGTATGCGGTATCCATGCGGCTGGTGGATGCTCTGGCGATTGTGCCGACAGTCTTCGCCGCGGCGACGCTGCCGCTCTTCTCCCACGCCTTCGCTCGAGATATCGCGAGTTATCGGCGCTACGTGGGCTTAAGCTTTCGCGCCCTGCTCTATGTCATTTTGCCCGTCACGGTGATCACCGCGCTTTATGCGGATGATATCATCCGGCTGTTTTACGGGCCCGCCTACGCGCCGTCGGCGGGAGCGCTGAGAATCCTAATCTGGGCGGAGATCTTCGTGTATGGCGGCATCGTCTTCGACGGAGCGCTGGTGGCATCGGGAAGACAGATGGTGGGAACGTTTCTGGCGGCGGGAATGGCCCTGTGCAACTTGCTGGTGAATCTCTGGGCGATTCCTCGATATGGGATCGCGGGGGCGGCGGTGGCAACCGTGGTCTCCTATGCTCTTGGCTTGATCGTGGCGCCCGGTGTGGCGCGCATTCGCGATCTGGGAGGGTTATTCTGGCGCGAGGTTCCTCTACCCCTCTTCATCTGTCTGGCGGCGGGATTGGCGGCGAAATGGCTGCATTTGCCTTTATGGGCGGCTTGTTGCTGGCAGGTCGCCGGCTTCGCGCTGGGATTATGGGTAACGGGACAACTTCGCTCTGACCTGCTCATGCTTCTTAGGACCTTCTGGCGGAAAGAGGCGGATGAGAATTCTGCTCATTGATCCGACGCTTGTCTATCCAGGTGAACGGGCGAAACTGGCGGCTTTTGCGGCGATTCCCGAGGTAACGCTCGAGGCGCTGACCGGCGAGCGGCATCGCGATGAGGCGCGCCAGGTGCAGATGCCCCAAATGGCACAATGGCACGGCATCCCTCTTCATCTGGGGAAAATCATCGGGAAGTTCCCCAACCGAACGTGGATGCTGGGCGGCCTGCAGGGATGTCTCAGGAAGCGGCCGGACGTCATTCTGGCCTATTCGGATTGGAATCATTGGCTGACATTGGAAATTGCGCTTGCCAAGACCCTGATTTCACCGCGCAGCAAGCTGATCTTTCAGGCGTGGGAGAATCAGCCGCCCAGTTGGGGCCGCCATCCGCAGCCGAATTTGCCGCTCTATGCGCTCGATAGTGTGGTCGAGAAGATTGTCTATCGTCTCGGAGACGGAGCCGTAGCGCGCAATGCCGAAGCGCAGAATGTTCTCCTTCAACGCGGATTTCGCAAACCCATTCGTCTGATTCCCTGGGGCGTGGATATGGAGTTTTTTCACCCGCGCAAACCGAAGCCAACGGGAAGGTTTACCGTCGGATATGTCGGGCGCTTAATGCCCGAAAAGGGAGTCGCCGACCTATTGACTGCGCTGCAGGGATTAGAAGAGGTCAATGCGCTGATTATCGGCAGCGGGCCGCAAGAGAAGGAGTTGAGGGATCTGGCGAAACAGCTTAATATCCAGGTTGAATTCGTAGCAGCCGTGCCGCAAGAGACGCTGCCGGATTGGTATGCTCGCATGAATGTTCTGGTCTTGCCATCGCGAACCACACGGCGCTGGGCAGAACAGTTCGGGCGTGTGCTGGTGGAGGCGATGGCGATGGGGGTGCCGGTCATCGGATCAGATTCCGGCGCCATCCCCTGGGTGATCGGTGATGGGGATCTTATCTTCCCAGAAGGCAATACGCAAGCGCTCCGCGATCTGATCGTGAAACTCCAGTCGGATGAGAGCCTGAGACGGAAGAAAGCCGAAATCGGTCAGGGGCGAGCGCGGGAATTTTTCACCTGGGAGATTCATGCGCGCGCCACCGCGGAATTTTGCCGGGAGATCTGTCCATGATCACTTTGAGCATTATCACCATTAATTTTCACAGCGAAGTCGTTTTGCAGCGGTTGCTGGATTCCGCTCAAAGCCTGGATAACCTCCCGCCCACCGAATGGATCATCATAAACCATACCCCCAATGATCCCAACCTTGGAAAAAGGTTAATATTTCCTACGAATATTTCAGCCGCCAAAGTTTTGCCCTATCCCCAGAATAGGGGGTTCGGCGATGGATGTAACTTGGGAGCGAGAGAGGCCCAGGGCCGGATTCTATTCTTTCTGAATCCCGACTGCTGCTTTGAGGGCGGCGCCCTATCCGGCCTAATTGACAAATTTGAGCACGATGACCAGATCGGGGCGCTGAGTCCGCGCCTGCGGAACCCGCAAGGGCGGCTGGAATTCTCGTTTAGCCGCTTTCCGGGAATTTTCAACGAAGCACGCCTGAAAGCCGAGAAATACTTCAGCCAGAGTCTGCCGCAGGTTCAACCGGCGATCAACCGGCGTTTTGACCATTTTCGATGGGTGGACTGGGTGACAGGGGGGGCGCTCTTAATGCGGCGGGAAGCCTTTTTTCAGGTCGGAGGCTTTGACGATGATTTTTTTTTGTATTTTGAGGACACGGATTTATGCAGGCGTCTGCATCAGGGGGGATTTAAAATCGGCTTCGATCCTTCGTTTTCCTTGATCCACGATCATGGGCAGGGCGGGTCGGCGCAGACCAGCAGAGGAAAACCATCGACCATCTATCGGCAATCGCAGGTGAGATATTATGAAAAGCATAAGAGCAGGATTTCCCAGTTCGTCCTGACAAGCTATTTGCGCCTCACGGGGAAGATATAGCGTGGACGGGCGCGCCGATTTATTATTCCAGCAGCTTTTGAATTAAATCAAATTCGATCCGATACAGAGCTTTCAGCCCCTCATCCGGCTCCACCGCCGTCTGCCCCATCATGCTGTTGCGGAAGAGATGCCCGCAGGAGAGCGCATAGACCCTCCCACGCCCCACACTCTTCACCACTCCAATAGCATCCCCCTGATCTGATTTCAGAAAGACCTCGCCGCCCGACAGCCCGGCGAATTTTTTATTGATCGCCAGCGGGAAAAAGCGGCCCTGCAGGGTCAGCGTATGCAGCGTGTCCGATGGGGCGCTGAGGATCTGCAATTTCACGCCCAGGTCGGAGAGTATGCGCGCCGGAGCCTCAGTTCCATTATCGGCCGAGGACATCAGGAGCATCCGGCCCCCGCGGTCGAGGAAGGCACGCAGCTTAGCGCTCTCGACGGCCTCCAGCGGCGTGGATGGATCAATCATCACTAGCGGATCGCCGCCCGATACAGCCTGATCGAAATCGCCCACCTCGCGAGGCACGGCCCCGATGCGCTGCGTCCAGACGTAGAAGGTCAGGTGATCGCGCTTGTCGCTGTCCAAGACAAGGCGCAGGGTGGGAAGGAAGTAGTCGGAATGTTCGCGCTCGAAATTGATGAAGGGGATGGGGCGGCGCGGCTGAGGCAGCGAATAGGCGGAACGGGCGAGAGCGTCGGTGATCCAGCCTGCCAAGACAGCTCCTAACAGAATTCCGGCGAAGACCGCGCCATTCCAGAGACGGAAATAGACAAGTGCGGCCAACGCCAGCAACGCAATCAAGAGAAAAACGGTGTTCAGCCAGGCCAGTCGCGAGTTGCGGTTCAGCCAATCGAGCGAGCCCAACACCAGCTCAGGTTTGCCTTTGACGAAGATGAAAAAGTTGGAGAAGGTGGTGCTGTCGGTGTAGATCAGCAATCGGCCCTTGCCAAATTTCCCGGCGGCCTGCTGCAGTAGCAGACCGAACTGCATGTCGAAGCCCTTGCGGCTGCGATCCGCGAAGAAGTTTTTCTGCGAATAGTCGAGGTGATCAGCCCGCAAGCCGTAACCCAGAATGGCGCTCTCGGCGTTCCAAGGAGCGTTCATCGAACAGGAGGTGGCAAAGAGGTAGGAAGGCAAATTGATTACGCTGGGATGAGCAAAGCGCGGCGGCTTGTCAAATAAACTCAAGTTGCCGCTTTTCAGGTCGTGCGTGGAGCAAAAATTCAGGCTATAGCCGAAACGGCGCAGGAGCGGATTGTAAAAGCTGGAGCTGCCGAAGACGTTGGTGTGATCTCCGATGACCCAGAGACCGCCTCCCTGCCGGACGTAATTAACGATTGCATCAATTTCAGTCGGTGCGTACGGCTGGGTGGGAATTTTCAGGATGAGCACGTCAATATCGCGCAACGCCTGCGGCGTGAGCGGCTCGGTATTAATCTTGAGATCATAATAATACTTCAAATATTCCGCCAGGCAATAATAGTTGTAGGTTGTCTTCTCGCTATAGGCGGACGTATCGAGCGGTTCGGTCGTCCATTCCCAATCCGAGCCGTGCTCGTTGATCATCAGGCGGCCGGACTTGGGCGTTCCCGGATCGCGGAAAGTGAAGAAGGCCAGAGCGCACGCGCCGAAGAGAAATCCAAGTGCGACAGGCAGGAATGCTTGTCCCCCCCAGTTCGCTTTTTTCACGGGGAGGTCAGACATTCTTGTCTGACCCACGGGATTGGGAACGATCAACGCCAGAAGGATCGTCGAAAGCGCCAACGGCAGCCCTTCCCAGAAATACGAGGGATTGAGGCGCTGAAGCATGATAAAGAGGAGCAGCGTGACGCGCAGGATCGCGAAGGCGAAAAAGATCAGCCAGAAGACCAAGAGATGATCCAGAGCGCTCTTGCGGCTGCGCCAGATGATGACCAGACTCCATAGCAGTGCGAAAAGCAGAAGAGGAACCGGGAAAAGCTTCTCGGCCGTGATCGTGATGGGGTAGGGTTCTTCAAAGGATCGCAAAAAGAGCGCGCCGGAGGTGAAGTCGGTCGGCTGCCCCAAGATCCGCAGCAGCCAGCCGACGGCATACGTGAAGATCAGGCCCGGGCCGGAAAAATCGTGCACTCGCGCCGCCCAAGCGAAGAGGAGTGGCAGCAGGGCGGCGCTCAGGATCAGGAAGAGGCCGAGTTGCAGCAGCGATTTCGCCGCATATTGGGCCGCTTTGGGCTTATTCAGGAATTTCAAGCCCAGCCAGCCGACGGCTAAGGGAAGCAGACCGATGTTGTAAGGATAGGGGAAGAAAAGAAACGAAAGAATGCAGGCGGCAACGCCCAGATAAACTGCCCATGATGGATTCGTCAGGGGCGCGGTGCTCAGATCATCATCAGAGGAGAATTGCCTCCAAAACAGGAACAAAAATGCCAGGGCGATCAACAGGTAGGCAAAAAATGATTTCTCCGGCGGGAGATAGATGTGAACCAGATAAACCCAGCTTGAGGCCAGCAGGGCGAGGGATAGGGGCAGGAGGCGTGTGGGCCAGTAGCGCATGGCGATGCGCCCCGCCCTAAAGGGCGGGGCTACGTCTGACTAGCCCCCTGAAGGGGGCAATTGAATTGATCGCAATATTGTCATGCCAGCGAAAGTCCCGAAGGGAGGCTTTGCTCCTGGCATCCAGCGAGCTTGCGAACTATTCTGGATTCCGGCCACTTAAGGGGGCTTAAGCCCTTTCGCCGGAATGACAAATTGTGTAGGGGCGCACTGCGTGCGCCCCCCTCTCTGATAGATCGTTTTGTCCTATTCCAACACGTGAATATTCTTCTTGGCGCAGATGCGCTTCAGTTCATCCGGCCAGATGGTGACGCTGACTTCGCCCAGATGCGCCTTGCGAAGCAGCAGCATCGTGGTGCGTGACTGCCCGATGCCGCCTCCGATGGAGAGCGGGATCTGGTCGTTCATGATGGCCTTATGGTAGGGGAGCTTCAGGAAATCCATCTGGCCGCTGATTTTCAACTGCTGCACCAGCGTCTCCTTGGTGACGCGGATGCCCATGGAGGTTAATTCGTGGCGGCGCTTGGTGATGGGATTCCAGACCAGGATGTCGCCGTTCAGGCCGTGCATGGGGCGGCCGTCGTCGGACTTGGTTTCGGTCACCCAGTCGTCGTAATCCGCGGCGCGCATTTCGTGCGGATAGCCGTCCTGCAATACCCAGCCGATGCCGATGATGAAGATGGCGGGATATTTCTCCGATATGACCTTGCTTTCGCGCTGCTTGCGCGGCAGGTCCGGATACATGGCCAGCAGATCTTCGGCGTGGATGAAGGTCAGTTCGTCAGGCAGATTGGGGAAGCGGGGATCCTTCAGCTTGGGGAACATCCCCTGAATCATGACTTCGGAACCCTTGATGACCTTCCAGAGCTTGCGCACGGTGTCTTTCAGGTAATTCAGGTTGCGGTCCTTGGCGGTGATGACCTTTTCCCAGTCCCACTGATCCACGTAGGAGCTGTGGTCGTGGTCGAGGAAATAGTCCTTGCGCACGGCGCGCATGTCGGTCGAAATGCCTTCGCCGACGTTGCACTGGAACTGCTTCAGAGCCAGGCGCTTCCACTTGGTGGCGGCCTGCACCACCTGCCCGTTGATGCGCTTCTCCAGCCCCAGACCGGCCGGAAATTCGATGGGCGTGCGCGAGCCGTCGCGATCCAGGTAGTCGTTGACGCCGGATTCGCGCGACACGATCAGCGGCACTTCGATGTGGAACAGGTTCAGCTCTTTGCAGAGGTTGTCTTCGATGTAGCGCTTGAGATGAAACAGCGCGATCTGCGTCTCTTTGTTGTTCAGAATGGATTTGTAGTCACTGGGCAGGATTTTCTCGACTTCCGGATACGTGCTGATGCCCGGCCCTGCCAGGTCGGCTTTCTTGTCTGCCATTGCGGGTGGTTCTCCTCGTGATTTATGCTCCGCCCCGCCATAAATGACGGGGCTACGTCTAACTAGCCCGCTGAAGCGGGCACTTCAGTTGCGTCAGGTCCTAAGCGTAGCGGAGACCTGACGCCTGTTTATTTTGAAAAAGTAAATATATCCATTTGAGCAAGCAGATGCAAAGGATTTTTGGGCGTGTTGTTTTTAATCCCTGAACCACTGATTTAGCTGATTTTACTGATTTCGCTGATTACGGCATTCTCCATAGTCAGTGCAATCAGTGTAATCAGTGGGAATCAGCGGTTCAGACAAACAAAAAAGGGGCGCACCCCATGCGCCCCTACCAGACCCTAGACCCTAGCCCCCAGACCCTATTTCATCAGCACCAACTTCTGCACCTGGGCAAATTCACTTGTTTCCAACTTCGCCAGATATATGCCCGAAGCCAGCCGCGAGCCATCGAACGTCGCCTCATGCACCCCCGCATCTCGCCAACCGTCCACCAGCGTCGCCACCAGGCGCCCGGAGACGTCATAAATCGCCAGCTTCACGAAGCTCGCAGCTCGCAGCTCGAGGCTGATTGTTGTGGAGGGATTGAAGGGGTTAGGAGAGATCGAAGTGATGAGTGATGAGTTATGAGTGATGAAGGGTTCATCAGATTCGCCGAATTCCTCACCTGTATTCGACCAATCGCCGAATCCTGAATCCTGAATCCTGAGTCCCAGCTTGATGAATTGCAGCGAATCCGATGCCCAGATGCTGTTGGGATAATCGCCGGCGCAAGCGATGTATGTGTATAAGCCCGCCGCAGCCCTCCCCGGCACGCTTTGGTGACGAATCCAGCCGGTCGTTCCGGAATCCAGGGAAACGCTGACTGGGCCCAGAATAGGGCTTAAGGCCGCTCCACCCGGCAGAATCACCTTCGTCCACAAATCAACCATCTGGTTTCCCGGCCCGCTGTTCTCGGCAAAGAGGTAGAAATCGAAGCTGCCGCCGGAAGCGGGGATTTGGATGGGCTGGATCAGAGGCGTAATTGTGACATCCACGTCATTGTGCATGGCGTCGGCGCAGTCGTAGATTTCGAAGGACCCACTTTCGCCAGTGTAGGCCAGGGTGCCATTGACAGCGACGTCCCAGGCCGCTCCCGGGGCGTTGAAATACCCCGATTCCGTCGGGTTATAGGGATCAGCACAGTCAATGACCTTCAGCCTGAAATAGCCTCCGATGAGGTAGGCATAATATCCGGATACCGCCAAGCCTTCGGGATATCCGGTGGTTTGAAGGCGCCCAACCTCGAGCGGACTGCCGGGATCCGAAACATCCAGTATGCGGAATTTTATCATGTAGCCAACCGTGTATAGATACCCATTGCAGACCTCGATATCACAGGTCATCCCTCCCAAATCCCACCGACAAACGCAGGTCGGATTTGCGGGATCACTCACGTCCAAAACCAGCAGACTATCGCCCATATAATCTTCACCGGCGGATCCGTATTGACAATAGGCGTAAAGGTAGTCTCCTTCCACATCCAAATCCAGGAGCATTCCCCATGCCGTCGTCATATAGGATGAAATCTCCACCGGATTGGCGGGCACGGAGAGATCCAAAATTTTGATTCGATTATCATAACCCCGGACGAATGCCAGGTCGTGCTCCTCATCAATGGCGCGGATGGCGCCATTCAGAGGAGTGGTACCCACCAAGACGGGATTTCTGGGATCTGAAACGTCGGCGATTTTCAGTGTTGCATGATTGGTAGCCAGGTAGGCATAGTCATTTGCAATCATGACTTCGACGATGGATCCGAGACCCGTCAGACTCCCAACGAGAGCCATCGCAGCGGGATGGGAAACATCCACAATCTGCAGCCCTGCGGTCTGGGCAGCAAGATAGGCATAGTTGCCCTGTTGGGCCACTCCCTTAATGCTCCATCCGGGAAAGTTCAAAGTTCCGATCAGTTCTACGTTCCATCCCTGACCGATAGCCGGCGCGGCAAACAGTACCAGAGCCGCGAGCAGTGCGTAAGCTTGCTTTTTCATTTCCACCTCCAAAGGTTTTTCAGCTCTATGTGTTTCGCTCTTAGTTTTCAGTTCCTATTTCTCATTTCAGCAGAATTAACTTCCACGTTTCGGACTTTGTCCCGGCCGTGACGCCATAAATGAAAATTCCTAACGACAATCCAAATCCTTCTTAGTTGCGGTGGAGGATAGGAAAACACCAACATTATTGGCAATATACAAAATTGTAGGACGGATGTCAAGGGAAATTATTCGCAATTGCGGAAAAATGGGGTCTTCACATGGAGCCCGGTTCACCGGGCTTGCAGAATCTTCAGCCCCGTCCTTGAGGGCGGGGCGCCAGGCGGGCGGAAACCTAATCCCCCTTTGAGCATCTCTTCTTTCAGCTTCGCCATATCCGCCGAGAGGACGACGGGATAAATTTCCGGATTGCGGAGGCGTTTCAGCTCGTCGGGGAGAGAGGCGATCTGGCGGCGGGCGCGGGAGCGGATATCGTCTAACGGTTCGGCGGGAGCCAGGCGTTGGCCGGAATGGACGACGGGTTTCAGCAGCTCTTCCTGTGAGGCGACGCCTCGCAGGTGGCGCTTCAGATGAAAGTGCTGGCGGTCTATGCCGGAAATATCCGTCACGGCAGGATTTGAGCCCGCTTTAGCGGGCTTGTTTAATTCGTAGCCCCGTCCTTGAGGGCGGGGCGCATGGCGGGGTGAGGCATCATCGAGATACAACACATCCCCCAGCGGACGGCCGCGATCATCGAAATAGCGGACGGGCCGCTTGACGCCGGGATCGGTAGTCTTGGCAGGATTCGAGGAGAGCTTGACCTTGGGCTGCCAGGACTGGCCATCGTGCAAAGCGACCAGCTTGTAGATGCCGGTGAGGGCGGGGGATTCGCCGCCGGTGATCAATTTGGTGCCCACGCCCCAACTGTTGATCTTGGCTCCCTGGCGCTTCAGATCGGCGATCAGGTCTTCGTCTAATTCATTGGAGGCCACGATCAGCGGATCGCTAAATCCGGCGGACGTGATCATTTCATAAGCGGCTTTGGAAAGCCGCGCCAGATCGCCGGAATCGAGACGTATGGCCACGCGCTGAGGATTCCCCGCCTTTCTCATCTCCTGAAAAACGCGGATGGCGTTGGGGACGCCGCTCGCCAGAGTGTCGTAGGTGTCTACCAGCAGGATGGGCGCTTGCGGATAGGCTCTAACGTAGGCGCGGAAGGCTTCGATTTCCGACGGGAAGCTCATGACCCAGCTATGAGCGTGAGTGCCGCGCACGGGGATGCCGAAATACTTGCCTGCCAGCACATTCGACGAGCCTTCGCAGCCGCCGATGTAGGCGGCTCGGGAACCGGCCAGGCCGCCGTCGGGGCCTTGCGCTCGCCGCAGGCCGAATTCGATGACGGGATCGGGGCTTGCGACGGCGCAGATGCGGGCGGCCTTGGTGGCGACCAGCGTCGGGTAGTTCATGGCATTCAGCAGAAAGGTCTCTAAGAACTGCGCTTCGAACAGCGGCCCTTCCACGCGGATCAGCGGTTCGTAGGGGAAAACAACGCTGCCTTCGGGGATTGCCCAGATGTCGCACTGCGGCCGGAAATCGCTCAGGGATCTCAGGAAGGCTTCATCGAGAGCTTTTGTCGAGCGCAGATATACGATGTCGTCTTCATCGAAATGGAGATATTGATAGTAATCAAGAAAAGCGTCCAAGCCTGCCAGGACCGCATAGCCGTTGTGAGGCGGCAGTTCGCGGAAAAAATATTCGAAGCAGGCGCGAGTTTGGCCGCGGCCGGCGTGGAAATAGCCGCCCATCATGGTCAGCTCGTACCAGTCGGTGAGCAAAGCCATGCCCTCGCGGCGGACCCAGGCGGATTGGCAGGAATCGTCTTTCATGCATTTCCGCCCCGCCATGAATGACGGGGCAGCGAATTCCTTAAGCCCCATGAATGGGGCGTCCATTGGTCACCCGAATAAATTCGGGTGCTCCCAGAAAAGCCAAGTCGTTAAAACGACTACTCAGGATAGGTGCTTGGCAGAGGCTTTAGCCTCTTCATACTCAACGGAGCACCCGATTTTAATCGGGTGCAAAAGCTGCGAAGAGATGCCTATTTCAACGCCAATTCGCCCATCAGCAGGTCTTCGGAATTGGCGATCAGGGCGCCTTTGGAATACATTTCGGTGACGGCGGCAGCGGCCAATCCGGGGGGATTGTCCACGCCGCGGATGGCGTCTTCCACGAGAATGACCTTGAATTTGCTGATTAGCGCATCCAGAGTGGTGTGCTTCACACAGTAATCTGTTGCCAGGCCACAGATGAAAAGGCGCTGGACTTCGAGCTTGCGCAGTTGTTGCTCCAGATTGGTTCCCTGAAAGGCGCTGTAGGTCTCTTTCTGAGGATCGCCCCCTTTGTTGATGACGCGAGGATACTCGGGCAGATGCAGATCATCGTGAAGCTGCGCTCCGGGGGTGTCCATGACGGCGTGCGGCGGCCAGGATTTATCCATGTATTTGGGGAATTCGCTGAAGCTGAGGTGATCGGCGGGATGCCAATCGCGGGTGAAGAAGATATGCTGGAAGTGCGGGATCAGGCGATTGATGACGGGGATGACTTCCAGACCGTCGGCCACGGGCAGGCTGCCGCCCGGGAGGAAATCATATTGAACGTCCACGACAATCAGGGCGTCGTGCTGGGGATCTATTTTATAGGGCATGGGAGGGCTCCTGGATTCAGATATCTCAATACAGATATACGCAGCAAAGGGAGATAAAATTGCCAGGTTGCCGCCAAGGAGGAAGTCCGCCCCGGCGGACGATTCCTGGCGGCGGGGGACAATCTCCCCTTAATCCCCCTTAGGAAAAGGAGAGAATGTGGATTACCGGACAATTTCGCAGAAAAGACTGGAGGCGTCCACGGTGTGAAGTATGGGCTGATAGCCAAGCCTGGAACACAAAGTACGGAATTCATCCGGGATAACGGTAGTGGCGGTGAAGCCGTCCTGGCAGACGATGACGCCATGGCCGGTGGCGGCTTCGTCAATTTCGCCGACCAGGCCTGCGGCGGCTTGCAGCCGGAACCAGTGCAGGCGGTCGGGCCAGAACGCTTCCGCGTAGCTCGAGAAGAGAACCCGCCCGCCCGGGCGGGTGACGCGCAGGCTTTCGCGCAGCAGCGCCAGTTTGTCAACATGAAAAGCGGAGATGCCGTTCTGAATGCAGACCGTAACATCAAAGGCATTATCGGGAAAAGCCATTTGAATGGCATCCATCTGCAGGAGCCGGACCTGCAATGAATCCGCGAGCTGGCCGCGCCCGAATTCCAAGCTCTCCTCGGAGGTATCAATACCGACGACAAATCGAGCCTGCCGGGCCAGCTTCTTTAGAATGCGGCCGTAGCCGCAGCCCAGTTCTAACACGCGATCCTGCGGGCGAATCTTCGAGAGGACAAATTCAATCTCGGCTTCGAAATATTGCTGAACGCGCGGCGGGGCGATGTCGTAGCAGCGTTTCAGGCGGAGACCGGCGAGTTTTTGGGAATAATAGCCGGCGGGGCTCTTCATGGCTCGATCATCGCGGCGGGTTGAGCGTCTGCGGGCGGCGCAGCGCTGTTGATCAGATAGACGGCACTGACGCCGATGGCTCCGCCGATGAGCGTTGTCCATTTGGGGATTTCCCCCAGCAGCATCCAACTGATCAGGACGGCGCTGACGGGAACGGTGTAGATGAAGGAGCTGGCCCTTCCTGAGCCCAAGCGGCTGGAGGCCAGAAAATAGACGGTTGTGGCAAAGGCGGTGGCGAAAACGGCGAGATAGGCGGTGTTGATCCAGAAGACCGGGGAGGCGTGGAACGCCGAAAAGATCTGTTCGGGCGTCGTCAAGAAGAAATCGAGAAGGGCGGCGAAGCAATAGACGTAAAAGCTGAAGGTCAGGAGCGGCAGGACGGCCCGGGATTTTTCGCTGATGATCGTCAGGACTGCCCAGGACGCGGCAGCCAGCACAAAAAAAAGGTTGCCGGTCTGCATCAGATGCTGAGGGCTCAGCGCCCAGATTTCTAACAGGAAGAGGCCGCCGATGAGCCCCAATAGAAGCCCGATAATCTGGCGCGGCCTGAGGCGGCGGCGAAAGGCGAGCGCGGCCAAAGCGGTGGTCAGGATGGGATTCAGCGTGGTGACCAAAACGCCGCCGGCGCCGGGCATGCCATAGCGCAAACCGCGAAAGAAATTGGCGTTATAGCTGACGATGCAGACGGCTCCCAGCAGGCCGTAAAGGATCGCGCGGCGGGTCAACCGGGCCGTTTGGCGCTGCATAAGCAGGATGGGCAGAAAGGCGGGGATGGTAATCAGAAAACGCCAGAAGGTCAACACTTCGGGAGGGGCCGTTCCGGCGGCCAGTTTGCCGGAAGGCCAGCTTCCTCCCCAGGCGACCATGGCGAGGATCAGAGCGAAGATCAGAACCGGTGTGGAGGGGGATTTCATCTCAGTCAAACAAATCTAACCGCAAAGTGCGCCAAGAAGATGCAAAGATCGCAAAGAATTTTGATGGATTTTGTTTTCAGCCGAAATCAAAGAGCCTTAATATGAAATTGTGGCAAAAGCCCCCACGGTGTCTTTCCCGCGCAAGCGAGAATCCATTTAAGTTTCTGTATTTTATAGACTCCCGCATTCGCGGGAGTGACAGCGAACTATCACCCTTTCAGTTTTGCAACCGTCTCAATATACCTCAGCATCTGATCGAGAGCAATGAAAATAAAATGAGTCCGCGATGCGCGCACGGCGAAGGCCAAAGCATTTTCGACCGCATAACACGGCGCGGCAAAAGCGCTTGAATCGTTGTAAGTTTATACGTATATTGCGGGAAAATCATACTCGTAGCTTATGAAAAATCGAACCTATTGCGGAACGGCGACGGCGGCGCTTGAAAGCCGCCCGATTCTCCTGTGCGGGTGGATGCATCGCGTGCGGGATCTCGGTGGAGTGGCCTTTTTCGACCTGCGCGATCATACGGGATTGATCCAGGTGACGCCGGATCCGCAGAATCAGGCGCTCAGAGAGCGGGTGGCAGGGCTGCATCACGAGGACGTCCTCAAGGTCACTGGCAAAGTGCGGCGCCGGCCGAAGGGGAGTGAAAATCCCCGGCTGGCGACGGGAGATATTGAAGTGCTGGCCGCAGAGATAGAAGTGCTCTCGACTGCCAAGACTCCTCCCTTTCTACCGGAAGAGGCGGAGAAGGTGCAGGAGGATCTGCGGCTGAAACACCGCGTGATCCACTTGCGGGCGGAGAAAATGCAGCGCCATTTCCGGCTGCGCCACAAACTCTATCTGGCGATACGGCATTACTTCGATGAGCATGGGTTCATCGAAATCGAGACGCCCTTTCTGGTCAAGCCGACACCGGAGGGGGCCAGAGATTTCCTGGTGCCGTCCAGACTGCATCACGGGCGGGCTTACGCTCTGCCGCAGTCGCCGCAGATTTACAAGCAGCTCCTGATGGTGGCCGGATTCGACCGCTACTTCCAGATCGTCAAGTGCTTCCGCGATGAGGATCTGCGAGCCGACCGTCAGCCGGAGTTCACGCAGATTGACGTGGAACTTTCATTTACCGACGAATCGGAGGTGCAGGAGATCGTCGAGGGGTTGATGGCGCGGGTTTTCTTCGATGTGCTGGGGGTGAAAATAGAGACTCCCTTCGAGAGGATCCCCTACGATCAGGCCATGAAAATTTACGGCAGCGACAAGCCGGACTTGCGCAATCCGCTAAAGATTGCTGAATTGACAGAGGTTTTCGCCGGCACTGAATTTAAAGTATTTGCGGAAGCCAGCAGGGCAGGCGGTGCCATTCGCGGCCTGACCCTGCCGGGATGCGCGGCCTACTCCCGAAAACAGCGGGACGATCTGGTCGAAAAGGTCAGGGGCTGGGGGCTGGGAGGACTGGTCTATATTCAGCTTCTGCCGGATGGGATCACCTCTTCGGCGGCGAAATTCCTGAGTGCAGACCAGATGAAGCAAGCAGCGGAAATGGCAGGGGCAAAGACAGGAGACCTGCTGGCCATCGGCGCAGATGGCGACATTGAAAAGCTGGCGCTGGCTATGGGTCAGTTGCGCAGTTGGGCGGGGAAGGAATTGAAGCTCATTGATGCCAACGAGTTCAAGCATTGCTGGGTAACTGAATTTCCGATGTTCGAGTTCAATCCCGACATGGGACGCTTCCAGGCGGCGCATCATCCCTTCACGTCGCCGGTGCTGGCGGATTTGCAAGCCTATCCCCAGGAGCCGGGCAGGATCCGCGCGCGAGCCTACGATCTGGCGCTGAATGGCAGCGAAATCGCCGGCGGATCCATTCGAATCCACCAGCGGGAAGTCCAGCGCCGGGTTTTCGAACTGTTGGGCTTCACGCCGGAGGAGGCGCAGGCGAAATTCGGATTTCTTCTGGAAGCGCTGGAAATGGGGGCGCCCCCGCACGGCGGGATCGCCTTCGGACTGGACCGGATGGCGATGATCATGGTGGGAGCGGATTCGATCCGCGACGTCATCCCCTTCCCCAAGACGACGGCGGCGATATCGCTCATGGACGGGTCGCCCGCCGAGACCTCCGATGAACAATGGGGAGAGTTGGGATTGAGGAGCATAAATAATCCCCCCCGCCCCCCTTTAGTAAAGGGGGGAAAAATGGATGGCGCGAATGAAGCATAGAGGGGCAAATAATCGGCGGAGTGAGAGACAGGGATCGGCAGTTGATCCTCTACAGGGGAAACAGGGTTGGCGAAGTGTGGCGGAAGGACTGATTCCCATTTGCGGGAGACGGCCCGTGGAGGAGTTGCTCAGGAAGGGGATCAGGCCCGAGAACCTGCTCATGCTGGAGCATGAAAAGCAGGGACGGCACCTCGAAGATGCGGAGCGGTTTCGGGCCGCCGGTTGGCCCGTCAGCGTGGTGCGCCGGGAAGAGATCGAAAATGCCGCCGCAGGATTGCACCATCAGGGCATCGTGGCTCTGGTAAAGCATTTCCCCTATTGGCGGTTCGAGGATCTGCTGAACTGCGCACGGGGTAAATCCGAAAATCCCATCTTAGTGGCGCTGGACGAGATTCAGGATGTGGGAAACCTGGGAGCCATCATTCGATCTGCGGAGTGCCTGGGATGCGATGGCGTGATCCTGCCTCTGCACCGGTCCGCGGCCGTGACAGCGGCAGCGTTAAGAAGCTCCGCGGGGGCAGCTTTGCATATGCCGATCAGCCGGGTGGTGAACCTGTCGAGTGTCCTTGATGAGCTTAAAGAGGTCGGATTCCGGGTTTTTGGCGCGGATCAAGAGGGGGATATCCCGCCGTTTGAGGCGGATCTGGGAGGCCCGGTGGTGGTGGTCATGGGTTCGGAGGGGAAGGGATTGCGTCCCGGCGTCAAGCGGCGCTGCGATGGCTTATTGCGCATTCCTCTTAGCGGCCGGGTGGAGTCGCTGAATGCCTCGGCGGCGGCCTCAATTCTGCTTTATGAGCTTCTACGCCAAAGGGCAACAAAAGTATAACTGCTGTGAAATCAATAAATTAGCCAGACCACAAGGGCTGTGACCAACAGAAATCGCAAAGAGGTCGTAAAAAACTCGACAGGATGAGCCAAAAATAGGGGAAAATAATTGTCAATGAGAATGTTTAATTGGCGTTTGCTCGCGTATATTTCGGCATAATTTAGGTAAAATAATTTTTTTGCCCAAAGGGCCTTAGCCTATTGACTTTTGGCTTTTTTTTTATTATAATATAGCAGAGCCAGCAGCAGGCCGTGGCGACAGAGTTTTTTCGGATTCGGGGGGAGGCCATGGCCGGTCGAAAGAAGCCTTATCCCGGTCCGGTTTGAGGTTTTTTTGTTGGTGAAGCAAGCTCCTACTGTGATTCGGGGCAATAAGGCCGAAGTGAAATTTCATTAGATTATTTATCCCAGGCTAAAATTGGCAAAGGGGCTATGGCAAAGAAAGATAAAAAACCAATCCACGAAGAAGAGATTTACCTCATCTACAAGAAGGCGCAATTCGATCCGCTGAAGGATGGAGTCGCAAAGCTGCCCGAAGCCGCCTTGCGGCGCCTGGCGGTGCACTGGGTGGGGTCGCAAGATGGCATGATTTTGCCGGCGGGAGAGTTGGCAGAGACATTGCCGGAGGCGATGGGGAATGCCGCCAAGATCTCCGGAGTCCTGGATCGGCTCCCGAAGCGGGCCAGCGACCTGCTCCATTTCCTGCATTCGGAAGGGGGGCAATTAGGCCTGGAAGAGCTTGGACAGGGATTTCCTCATCGCGAAAAGGAAGAGCTGCGGCCGATTCTGAGATCTCTGGCCCAGTGCGGTCTTGTTTGGGAGCTGAGGACGACCTCGCATGATGAGGGATCGGCTCGTTTTGTTATCCTCCCACAGGCGGCGCGGGCACTCCATCTGCCCTCTTTGCTGGAAGGAAAATTGGGAGACATCCTGCCGGAAAACAGCAAGGAGCAGCTCATCGCGTTGGCCGGAGCCCTGGGTGGCGACGGCAAGCAGTTGCTCAAAAGCAGGGAGATCTTTGCCTGGCTGAAGGGACAGTTGCGCAATCCGGTCCGGATGCGGCGCCTTTTTGAGAGCTTTGAAATCAACGAGCGCAAGATACTTAAGATCCTTTCGATGCGGCCCGAAGGCGAGGTGATGGCGGATTTGAAGTACGACTACTCGCTGTTCAGCAACAAGGATCCGGACGCCATCGTTGCCAAGGCGCTGGAGCACCTGCACGACGAACTGGGCCTCGTTTACGCCCGGCCGGCGGAAGAGCGCATCGGAAGCAAGAAGGAAAAGTTGATTCTCTACCACCTGCCGAGGGAACTGGCTTTCCTCATCCGGCATAATTTCCGCGAAAAATACCGGGACGAATTCCCGGCCATTGCGATTTTCAAGCCGCCGGATGAGGACTTTGCGCTGTCATCGCGCAGCCGGGAGAGATCGACGCTGTGGGTGGATTTTCAGCAACTCCTGAATCATCTGGTGCGCTGTGAAGTGGGCGTGATCCGCAAGGGGGGGATGCATAAGAAAAATTTGAAGCGGATTCTTGATCGTCTGGAGGGCCGGCCGATTGACGCCTATCATTACCTGGATTTTCTGTTCCTCTACGCCTATGAACGTGAGATTCTCTACCCGGTTGGGGAGCGCTGGCTGGTCAAGGTTACGAAATTATCCGGCCTGGAGGATGAAGCGTCATTTTGCCGCGATTTCTGGGCGTTCTACCGCAACAACGCTTCGTGGAACGACCGCGATTCCAGCCCGCTGCAAGGAGTGCTGCAGAAGGGGGATTCGGCGCAGGTCTTCTCGCTGCGCCGGGCGATTTTGCGGATGCTCTGGGATTGTCCGGTGGGACATTGGATGGAGATGAAAGTTTTCTTTGACAGCATCTGCGACCGGGAGGAGATCTTCCGGAGCAGCGAAATCGCCGCGCCGGCGGGGGATCCGATCCGGGAAAAGTACCGCTTTCTGAAAGCCACCCTGGAGCGCTCGCTGACGTGGCTGGGAGCGGCGGATACTACGACAATTTCCGCCAAGCGGGTGGAGCTTTTCCGAGTGACGGAAATCGGATCGTGGCTGCTGCACGGCCAGCCGGACAAGCCACCTTTTCCGCCGTGGGAAACTTCGGAAGTGCTGCACGTGCAAACCAATTTTGAGATCGTGATGCCGTCGAATTTCCCCCTGGAGAAGCAGCTCTATCTGGCGCGCTTCACGGATGACCACAAGGGGCGAATTCTGATCACGCGGGCATCCCTGCGGCGCGGATTGGAGGAAAATCTCTCCGTGCGCGAAATGCTGGACTTCCTGCGCACGCACGACCAGGGCGATGAATTCCCCGGAAATATCGAGCATCTGATGCACGAGGTGGTCGAGAAGACCGGAAATATCTTCGTGGGAGGCGAACCGTTCCGGCTGGAGGTCAGCGACAAGATGCTGCTGGATGAGTTGCTTTTGCAAAAGCGCTTCCTGCCCTTCATTCAGGAACGGTCGGAGGCCCGGAAAGCGATCCTGCGACACGGGACGGATCTGGAGAAGTTGATGGAGGAGCTGAAGAGCGCAGGCTATTCGCCGAGGGCGATGTAAAAATTTTCTGAACCACGGATTAAAAAGGCGGCCTCTTGGCCGCCTTAACAATTTGCATTTTGCATTTTGCATTTTGCAATTTGCAATTTGCAATTTGCAATTATTTGAGAAGCACCAACTTCTGCACTTGGCTGTAATCCCCCGCCTCCAGCTTAGCGAAGTAGATCCCCGAGGGCAATCCCGATCCGTCGAAGGTAATCTGCTGACTGCCGGCATCTCTCCAACCGTTCACTAAATCCACCACCAAGCGCCCAGCCATATCATAAATTCGAAGATTGACATGGCTGGCAACTGGCAACTGGTAACTGAGAACAGTGGTGGGATTGAAGGGATTGGGCAAAACCTCCATAGTCGGGGTCGCCGAGCGAAGCCCCCCTTCGGGGCCTGACCCCGACGGGTGCACGCCGTGCGCCCCTGCGTTGGGCGAAATCTCCTCGCCGGTGCAATTCCAATCCCCCACCCAAAGGCCGTCGCCGGTGGTGAGTTTAGTGAACTGCAGCGAATCCGTCGCCCATAAGTTGCCGGTGGGGTAATCTCCCACGTAGGCGATGTAGGTGTACAGGCCTGCCGCCCATCGGCCCGGCACGTTCTGATGCCGGAACCAGCCGCTCGTGCCCGGATCCATATCTACTGTGGCTGGACCCAGAATTGGCCCGATTATACTGCCGCCCGGCGCGATCACCTTCGTCCAGATTTCCACCTCCTGGGAGAAGGTCGCGCTGTTATTAACGAAGGCGTAGAAGTCGAACGTGCCTCCGGACGCGGGGATCTGGATAGGCTGCACGAAGGGCACCAGCGTGGCCGTCAGGTGCGAGGACGGGCTGCCGCTGGGAAAGCCGGTGCCACAGAAGGTGGCTTTTGTTTGACCTCCCCATACATACCCGCTAGCGCTGATCACTTTGTCCGGCGGAACAAAGCGAGCACTATTATTGGCGATGATCGCAGGCAGCGGCGTTTCCAGAGTCCAAGTATCCGTCATGGGATTATAGACCCGAACCAGGTTCCCGATTGAAGCACCAGAGCCGCCGACCACGAACACCAAGCTGTCATTGAAAGTCGTGTTGAAGCAGGGCAGAGCAGATACGGGCGGACTGGTCTTAACGGTCCAGACATCATTGTCCGGATTGTACTCTAGAAACGCTCCTCCCGCATAGGCGCAGTTTAGGACATAAAACTTACCACAGGCAAATGCCCCGCCACCAAACCACAAAGCCAATGGTGCATCGGGAATCGGCGTCCACGTGTCAGTGGAAATATGATATTTATACCCATTTACAAGTCCGGGGCTTTCGCCACCCGCTGCGTAAATGAGATCGCCGCCATCCCAAGCGGCAGCAATTCCACATTCCGCGAGGGGATAAGGCGCGACCTCCCGCCATTCACCTGTCGGGCCGCCACCGATGGGGGTGAATTTCTGGACCTCGTTGCTATAAGGATAGCGGCAAATGAGGTAAATGGCATCATTGGTGGCGACCGCAGCGAAACACATCCAGCCTAAAGGCGCAGGTGTGGATTCTTCCCATCGTTCAGTAGTCAGATTAAGGGCCTGAGCAGGATTGCTAGGATTGCCTCCGAAGCAGTAGAAGTAGTTGCCCAAGACACCGCTGCCTGCCCTGTCGAAGGGGTATAGGGCGCTGTCCACCTGCGTCCAAGCGACATCTCGCCCGGGCTGGGCCGCGGCGATGGAGATGAGCGCGAGGCTCAGAATCAGTACAAATAGGAACTTTTTCATCATGATCTCCTTCGAGTTAATTTATTGATTGTTGGGCCGGGTGGCATGCCTCTGTCACGCGAAGCGGGACGAGGCATGTTTGTAGCACATGCTTCGGCCTTTGGCCAGAAGCATGCCACCCCGGAATGGGGATAGATCCCATCGCGGGATAGCCCATATCCCTAAGAATTCTATCGTTAGCGGGCAGGAAAAGACCCGTCTAATGGGCCAGCGGGTAGCGAATCACGACGCGTGATCCGGAGACAGATTTGCTTTGGGAAGTTTGGGCAGTGCGGGGGCCGGTCATCCACTGAGATATCCGGGAGATTCCGGGCGGGCTTGCAGCAGGGTAAAGTAGCTATAAAAAAGACTAAACAAGTGCGTGCTGGGCAATAAGTCCGCCGTAAAGATACCCTAATATATGCGCCATTGGGGGGCAATGTCAAGAGGAGATTTGGGGATTTCTTTGTTGATAATCCCCCCTTTTTGTGAAAGGCGGGAAAGCAAATGCGGCAGGTCGAAAGACCTGCCGCAACGGATTACCGAATCCTGCATCCTAAATCCCAAGTCCCCCTTTTATAAAGGGGGATTTAGGGGGATTACTCACGGAACTCCAGTAATCCCCCCTGGCCCCCCTTTAGCAAAGGGGGGAAAAATCCGATTACCCTTCGAAGATCGAGCGCTCCATTTCGATGTGCCAGAGGTCGGGCTTTTCGAGGTAGGAGAGGGTTTCGGAGAACATGCGGTAGTGGTCGCTCTCGAAGAGGAAGAGCCAGTCCCAGAATTTCTTGACCTGCGGGAAGGGGGATTTGGCGGCGCGTTCCTTGTAGAAGTTGGCAGCCTTGGTTTCCAGATCCATGGAATGGCGATAGACGTCCAAGATGCCGGTGTCGAGGGTCACCTTAGCTTTGATCTCTTTGCGGGCGTCCTGGAAAATGGTCTTCAGGCGCTGCTTGTAGTCGGCGGAAGCGTCGGGTAGTTTGACCTCGCCGGTTTTGGGATCGGCCTTCAGCGCCTTGTAGAAGTCCTTGATCAGGAAGATGTGGGCGCATTCGTCGTTGGCGACGGCGGCGAAAAATTTCTTGACCAGCGGATGCTGCGAGCGATCGGCTGCTTCCTGATAGTAATGAAAACCGTCCTCTTCCGTTTTGAGAGCCACCTGCAGGGCTTCCAATTCTTCCTGCAGGGCTTTATTGTCGGGCATGATTGCCTCCACTTTTTGGGTATTGGAAATTTATACAGATTGCACGGATTTAATTTCGGGGTGGGCCGCTTTCAGATAGCGTTCGATGCCTTCCTTCAAAGTCATCTGCGACATGGGGCAACTGCCGCACATGCCGGTCAGACGGACTTTGAGGATGCCTTCGGCGCCCAATTCTACGATTTCGACGTCGCCGCCGTCGGCCTGCAGAGCGGGGCGGATCTGATTCAAGCTGGTTTGGATTTTTTCTCGATCCATGAGGATTCACTTTCCGGTAGATGCTAATTCTGTAAACATAAAAGAAAATTTAGGGGAATACAAGGGGATTTGCTATGGATTATTCATCGCAGATGCCGGGGATGCCGGCCATGGGCATTTGACATAGGGCGCGGCGGTATTGCGACAGCAGCAGATCGAAGACCTGCGGAACGGTCAGGATTTCGCGGATCAAGCCGGAGGATTGGCCGGCTTCGAGGTTGCCTTCTGCCGCGTCGCCTTCGAAGATGCCGGCCTTGGCGCGGCGGCGGCCCAGAAGTTCATAGATTTCCTCGGCTGTGGCTCCGCGAGCCTCGGCTTCGAGGACTCGCTCGGTGAAGGCGTTGCGGATCATGCGGGTGGGGCCGGTTTTCAGCAATGTCAAAACGGTGCTCTCATCGGCCGCGTTGACGATGGCCTGTTTATAATTCGGATGGGCCGAGGATTCTACGGTGCAGGCGAAGCGCGTACCCATCTGCGCCCCGGATGCTCCCAAGCCGAAGGCGGCGGCCATGCCGCGCCCATCGGCGATGCCGCCGGCGGCGATGACGGGGACTTTAACGGCATCCACAACTTGCGGAACCAACGCCAATGTAGTCACGGCGGCAGGTGAGTTATGTCCTCCGGCTTCGGTGCCTTCGGCGACGATGGCGTCCACGCCGCGCTCAGCCGCCTTGCGGGCAAAAGCGACGGTGGGAACAACGTGAGTCACGACGGCTCCGGCTTCGTGAAACGCGGCGGTGTATTTGCCCGGATTTCCCGCCGATGTGAAGATGATTTTCACGCTCTCCTCGAGAGTGACCTTCACCAGGTCATCGGCGTGCTTGTAAAGCAGCGGGATATTGACGCCGAACGGCTTGTCGGTCTCTTCGCGGCAGCGACGGATATGATGACAGAAAAGATCGGGATCCATGGAGCCGCCGCCGATCAGGCCCAATCCGCCGCAGTTTGATACGGCGGAGGCCAGCTTGTGTCCGGCCGCCCAAATCATCCCGGCCTGAATGACGGGGTAGCGGATGCCGAAGAGCTTGGTGATGCGGGTGGGGATGGAATGGAGGATCATAGCACCTCGCCGGAGACTTCGTGGGCGAAGCGCTCGAGAGCCTCGCCGAATTCGCCGGTTTCAAGGTCGTTGACGGCATGGACCGGGCGGCGGCCCTGCAGCACATCCACGATCCCCTGAGCAGCCAAAACGGTCATTTTTTCGCGAGTCTCGACGGTGGCGGAGCCGATATGGGGCGTCAGGACAACATGATCCAGGCCGCCCAGTTTCTTGTGGATGCCGCTGGTGTCCACATAGACATCGAGACCGGCTCCGGCAATGCGCTTCTGGCGCAAGGCTTCCACCATCTCCTCTTCGCGGATGATGGCTCCGCGGGCGATGTTGATCAGGAAAGCGCTGCGCTTCATCAAATCGAATTCAGTGCGGCCGATGCGATTTCGGCTTTCATCATTCAGCGGAACGGCCAGCACGAGGAAATCGCTCTGACGCAGAAGATCGGGAAATTCGACGAAATCGGCGCGGACCTGGCGCTCGAAATCGGGTTTGCGGCTGCGATTGTTATAGATGATTTTCATGTCAAAGCCCTGAGCGCGGCGGGCGATGGCTTGCGCGATGCGGCCGGCGCCCCAGATGCCGAGCGTCTTGCCGGAAAGCTCCGTGCCCAGCATGAGAGTGTGTCTCCAGCCGGAATATCCGCCGGAGCGCACCAGACGGTCGCTCTCGGGAATGCGGCGGGCGACAGCCAAGAGCAGAGCCCAAGCCAAATCTGCGGTGGCATCGGTCAGAACGTCAGGAGTATTTGTCACCCAGATGCCGCGCTTCGTGGCCGCTGCGATGTCTATGCCGTCATAGCCGACCGAGAGGGTCGAAATGACCTTTAGCCTCGCGGCTTTTTCTATCAAGCCGCCATCAACCTGGTCTCGCAGAGTGACGAAGAGGCCGTCCAGATCGGGCATCTGGCGGAGGAGCATGTCGCGGCTGGCCAATTGGCTGGTCTCATTATAGCTGAAATCCGCATGCGATTTCAGGTATTCGACCACCGAGGGGACGGGATCAAAGGTGGCCCAGACCTTGGGTTTTGGGGTTTCAGAACTTTTCATAATATTTACCGCAGAGAGCGCCGAGAAGGCGCAGAGGGTGGCCTGAAGCCACCCTTACGTTTACCATGAGATGCTCATTTGAGTTTCATTATTTGCCGAGAGTTTTCTGGCCGGGCTTCCAAGATGCCTGGCAGAGCTCACCGGTTTTTAGAGCTTGCAAAACCCGCAGCAGCTCGACCGCCGAGCGCCCCACGCTGTTATCGTGCACGAGCTGATAGCGCAAAATGCCGTCGGGATCAATAACGAAACTCCCGCGCAGCGAGAAGCCCTTGTCCTCCAGCAGGACGCCGAAGGCGCGGCTGACTTCATGTTTCTGATCGGAGAGCAGGGGGTAATTCAGTTTCTTGATGGCGTCGGTCTTTGACCAGGCCAAATGCGAATGGACGCTGTCCGTCGAGCAGCCGAGGATCGCCGCCCCGTGCTTCTCGAATTCGGCCTTCTGTTCGGCGAATTCGGTGATTTCCGTGGGGCAGACGAAGGTGAAATCGAGCGGATAAAAGAACAGCACGATCCAGCGTCCGCTGTAGTCCGACAGCGAGACATGGTGAAATTCGCCGTTCACCAGCGCTTGCAGTTTGAAATCGGGGGCCTTCTGGCCGACTTGTATGCTCATTCGCTAACCTCCTGATGGTTTCCGGTTTATCCAAATTTTCCTATGGCGATAAGTGAAGGATGCCGCAAATGCGCTTTCCATCACCCTCGTATATCTCTTATCTCTCGGGTAAAATTACGGTTTTGGGGGGGCATTCGTTGGCCGAATATCGCGGCGAAATGCGCGTGAATGGGAGGGGGGCGAGGAGAAAGTCGAATTGGCAGAAGCCGCTCTTTTCGCTTGATCCCATCGGCCAGAATTTGTATAATAACACGATAACATAGAACCACCAACATCCTTAATGGATTGATCTTTCCGGAGGTATTATGCCGAAAAAACCAAGTCCGCTTCTCGACTCGTTGAATGAAGCCATTGCCGCCGAGCTGACGGCCATCACGCAGTATATGTGGCATCACGTCATGGCCTCGGGCCTGTCGGCCCCGGGCGTGTCGGACGCCTTCAAAAAGGCCTCGATAGACGAGATGAAGCATGCTGAACATCTGGCCGAGCGGTTGAGCTACCTGGGCGGCGTGCCCACCACGAAGCCGAAGCCGATCAAAGTCGGCGGCGATCTGAAGAAGATGCTGAAGGATAATCTGGCGACAGAGACAACCGCCATCGCCATGTATAAGCGCTTCATCAAAAAGTGCGGCGACGATTCCACCACCCGCCGCCTCTTCGAGGAGATTCTGGCGGAAGAAGAGGACCACGCCGATCAGTGGGAGACGCTGCTGGATATACAGAAGTAGGCAAGACGGCAAATGTCTGTTTTGGCAGGGCGGCCTTGGGGTCGCCCTTTTTGTTGCCGCAATAACCCGCCGCCGCGGTGGATGCGCCCTTTTTGTTGCCGCATCGCCCCGTTTCGCACTTGACTTGGGCAGAGAAATGTGCTATATTTAAGTAAGGCATTTAAGCGAAGGACTCATGCGAAGAATGGTCTGGCTGGTACTGCTCCTGCCGGTTTTGGCTGCGGCGCAGAATTTCGAATTTGAACTCAAGGCGGGAGCTTTTCCCGTAGAGATTAATGGCTGGCAACCCTTTCAGCCGTGGTCTGGCGGCATCAATGCCACCACACCAGATTTGTGCGATCTTGACAACGATGGGGATCTGGACTTTTATTGCGGTCAAGCGCAGGGCTACGTTGTCTTTTTCCAAAATATTGGCAATAACCTCCAACCCATTTTTCAGTATGTAACCTATCATCTTGATTCTCTGCAATATCCAGGTGTAATAGTGGGCTGGGGGTATTCGGATATCGATTTTGCGGACATGGATGCTGACGCGGACAAAGACGCCATTCTTGGGGGGGGATACGTCCTGATATATCCCAATATTGGCACCAGTATTCAGTCAAATTTCAACTCGCAACCAGATACTCTGCGAGTTACGGGAGGAAGCTACGTGCTAGGTCCGCGGGTGGCTGTTGCGGATTTGGATAACGATGGGGATTTCGATGTTTTCGCTGGACAAATCAGCGGCACGATAAGATACTATGAGAATATCGGAACTACCACATCGTATTCATTTCAACTAAGTTCCACCAATTGGCAGGCCATTCAGATTGCCAGCGATTACACTGATCCCTGCTTCGCCGACTTGGACGCCGACGGCGACCTAGATCTGCTGGTGGGCACAGGAGCGGGCACGGTTTACTACTACCGCAATGACGGCACGGCGCAGAACGCCGACATGGTATTGGTCAGCAATAATTATCTGGGGATAGACGTGCAGGAGGACGCTTCACCCGAATTAGCGGATATAGACGGAGATGGGGATTTGGATCTTTTTGTGGGCCGCAGCCCCGATGAGGGACAGTCCGTCACTCAAGGGGACGTCTATAACTATGAGAATGTAGGCACACCGCAGATGCCCAATTTTCAGTTTGTGACATCAAATTACCTAACTTGGGACTGCGGCTTTTCGTCTACACCCCGGTTGGTGGACATTGACGCGGATGGAGATCCGGACCTTTTCTCGCACATCGGGGACAGGCTTTTGTTTTACCGCAATCAAGGTACAGCCCAAAATCCTTTTTTCATCTTCGAGTCCGATAGCTTCGAGAGCATACAGGTATTCGATCTTATCCCTTGGTTTGTTGATATTGACGGAGACGGAGACTATGATTTACTGACCGGGGAGAGCGCCATCCCGGGGCCGCCCGGCTTGCATCTCTATCTTAACCAGGGAACGCCACAAGATCCGCGAATGGTGCTTTATTCGGATGACCTTCTTCCCGGGGTCTTTACCCAGAATTCGGTAATCCTGAGTCCCTGGACTGCCGACATTGATGCCGATGGGGATCAGGATCTTTTCGTTTCGGCCGACGGATTATACTTCCTTGAAAACGTGGGTAGTCCCAGCAATTTCCAATTCCAATTAATCACGAACTTATGGCAAAATGTTGGCGCGCCCATGTATGGGCTTCTGTTTGGCTGTTTCTGGGATATTGACCAAGATCAGGATTTGGACCTTTTTATTAACAGCGAAGCCTATTATTATCAACCCTGGGATAAAAATTTGATGTTTTATCGCAACGTCGGCACACCGCAAAACGCCCAAATGGTCTTGGGAAACGAAGATCTTTTCCCCGAATTGATGATCTGGCAGCCGGCGCCATTTCTCCTTGACATGGATCAGGACGGTGACGGGGATATGTTTGTGGGCGATACCTGGGGCGGCATCCGGTATTTCAAGAATGTCACGGGAGACACCTCGGCGGTATCCCCGCCGCCAATACAGCGCCATCCCCAGGCGGGGATGCAAATCTCTCTGGGGCCGAATCCGGCTAATCCCAATACCGTCATCTCCTTCAGCCTGCCCTTTGCTCAGCAGATAGACCTCGCCGTCTACAACCTCCTCGGTGCTCGCCTTACCACGCTGGCGTCCGGCCCAAAGCTTCCCGGCAGCTACGTCATCCCCTGGGAAGCTTCCGGCAATGCCTCCGGCGTCTATATCATTCGGCTGCAAACGCCGCAGCAGAGCTTCTCGGAAAAGCTGACGATCATCAAATGATTCCGCTCTTGCTCCTGATTCTGGCGGCGCCCCTCGGCGCTACCACCGTCTTCACCGACGCCCCCGGCGAGATGGGCCCGGGCATGACCATCGTGCATGAAGTTTACCCGCCCATAACGACTACCAACTACGACCAGACTGTTAGCCTCCACCCCCGCTGGAACCTGGTGTCGTGGCATATCGAACCATTGCCCCAACCCTTCACCATGCAGGATATCCTTCCCAATCCCTCCTGGTTCACCGAGGCTGGCGGAGAGTTATACCAATGGAACTATCGGGACCTTTTCTATCCTGATCCAAATGGTTTACCGCCCACTACTGTCTGGGATCTCAACTACGCGTACTATATGTGGCTAGACGCGCCACACAACTGGAATGAATTCCCAGACAGGCCGCGGTTTGCGCACGATCCAATTGATATGCAGCCCAGCGACGCCTGGACCTACGATCCGGCCGTAGGGGATGAGCATGTCCGTTGGTTTTTCCTGGGATACTCTACTCCGGGCTACATGAAGCTGGCCAGCATCCCCAATATCATTGGACAGAGCAACGGCGACCCGCAGTATTTTGACTATGAGGGTCCGCTGCACTGGCTGATCTGGTACAACAGCGATGACCCACTGCATCCGGAATACCCTGATAATTTCCCGCCCTGGGATCTGAAGATCGTTAAGACGGATGACGGCAAATGCTATGTCCCCACGCCGGCGGCGCCCGAAAGACCGTATGACAATATCGGAGTGTTGGAGCCCGGACGAGGATACTTCCTGGGCTTCTACTGCGGGCCGGGACGAAATTACACCTTCGATGGTTGGCCCGAAGAGCCCATCTGGACGAACAACTCCATCGAACCGCCGCCGCCGGGAGCCGGAGCGCAAATCTGTTCCGGCGCTCATTTCCAGTTCACGCCGTTCACTCACTGGTTCTACCCCATCCTGATTGACACGGTGGACCTGGAACAGACCCCCTTGGCCATGGGCGATGAAATCGCGGTCTTCGACGGCGAACTGTGCGTGGGGTCGGTGGCATATCAGGGAACCTTCCCATTGCAGTTGAACGCCTGGGAAGATGATATCGCCACGCCCGATACGTTGGACGGCTACATCATCGGGCAGCCCATGACCTTCAAATGGTATGACGCTTCGGCCAACAGCGAAGCCGAATTTGTCCTGCCGCCCGGCACGCAGTCGGTGGAAGACGATCCCGTGGCCCCCACCCACTCGGGCTTTGGCCGGGGAGCCTATGGCAGCCGCAGCTTCTGCGATGGCATCCAGTCGGTGCAACCCCTGCCTCAGGCTTTTAGGCTGAGTCAGAACTTCCCCAATCCCTTCAATTCCGAAACTGTGATTCCGCTGGAATTGCCGCAGAGATCACATGTGAAACTGGAGATCTTTAACGTCAAAGGGCAGCGCTTGGGAATTCCGTTTGAACATACTTATGACGCTGGCTGGCCGAAGATACGCTGGAATGCGACCAAGCTGCCGTCGGGGATTTATTTCTATCGCATCACGGCTGAAGGCCTGGAGCGCGGTGGCAAATTTGTGGATGCGGGGAAGATGCTGGTGCTAAAATAGTTGCGAGTTCCGAGTTGCGAGTTTCGAGAAAGGTAGGGGCACGGCGCGCCGTGCCCCTACAAAACCTGCGAGGACATAACCATGAAATATACGATGATAATCTTGCTTCTTCTTCCTGCCCTGCTGTGCGCCCAGGAATTCCAATTCCGCCAAGAATTCGACACCATCCCAGTAGAGATTAACGGCTGGCAGACGTTCGCTCCATGGGGGGGAGGAGAAAGAGAATCCTATCCTGAATTCTGCGACCTTGATGGCGATGGTGATTTGGACCTGTTCATTGGCAACTACAATGGTTTCATCACTCATTATAAAAACGAGGGTACGAATCAGGTCCCCGATTTTCAACTGATTACCCGGGCTTTCGTTGGAATAAACCTCGCTCTGCCGCCCTTTGGGGCTCATGTCGCCCCAAGATTTTGTGATATGGATGGGGATGGAGATAAGGATTTATTTGTAGGCGATGGAGAAGGCTATATCCATTTCTGGGAAAATGTGGGTACTCCCTTAGAGCCACAATTTCAACTAATCACGGACAGCCTAGCCAATATCAATGCAAATGGCTTCGCGCGGTTTGATTTAATCGACATCGACTCAGACGGCGATTTTGATCTCTTTTTGGGCAATTACTATGGCAATACGATATTTTACCGTAACGTGGGTAATGCTACCAATTGGAATTTTTTGTTGATAACCGAGTGGTTCTCAGGTATTGACGTGGGATATTTCGCCAGCCCTAAATTCACCGATATTGATGCCGACGGCGATTTCGATTTGTTCATTGGCAATGAGGCCGGCCATATTTGGTATTACCGCAACGATGGCGATTCGGTCAATTATAATTTTACTTATATAACCAATAATTACAATGGAATATGGGTGGATTGTTACGCTGCGCCGGAATTCGCGGATATTGATGGGGATGGGGATTACGATCTTTTTGTGGGGCGGGACAACGAAACCAATCCCAATAACCCCGGCGATTTATTCTACTATGAGAACACGGGCAGTCCCACCGTTCCGCAGTGGCGATTGATTACTCAAAATTACCTTTCGTTAGATCAGGGGAACAAATCGCAAAACCATCACGCGGACATTGATGCGGATGGGGACATGGATCTGTTTTCTGCAAATTTTAACAATCGCATTAGCTTCTACCAGAACATCGGAAATCCAGATTCCGCTGAATTCCAGTGGATTACCGACGCCTATCAAGATATCGCCGTCAATGGTGATTACATATTCTTCAATGACATTGACGCCGACCAGGATTCGGATCTTTTCGTGGGTGAAGTGCAGATCCCGAATCCGCCCTATCCTGGTCTCCATCTGTTTCAGAATCGCGGCACGCCGCAGAGTGCCCAGTTTTCGCTCTATTCCAGCAATTTGGTGCCGGGAAATATCCCGGTTGGCATTATCCCCGCCTTGGCCGATATTGACGGGGACGGCGATGATGATCTTTTTATCACTAATAATGGAGACATCCGATATGACTATGAAAATATCGGAACTCCAACCACGCCGATTTTCGCTAATCCCACTCAGGGCTGGTTCGGCACGTTTCCACCGTACCAGTATTTCGGCGTTCTCTCCTTCTGTTTTTATGATATAGATAATGATGGCGATTTGGACCTTTTCGGCGTGCCGCATGGGGAGAATGGCGGGAAATGGGTTTGGTTTTACCGCAATGTTGGAAATTCTCAAAATCCACTATTTGATTTGGAGACGGAATATCTTCTTCCGCTGGAAAGGGACGATACCTTCATTGGTATTGATATCGTGGATATTGATGACGATGGAGATGGGGACATCTTCCTTTCTCTAACGTATGACGGCGGCATGTATTTCTTCCGCAACATCACTGGCGAGGCCTCGGCGCCCCCGCCGGTGCAGAGGCATCCTCGGGCAGGGCTGCAAATATCCTTGGGGCCTAATCCGGCTAATCCCATTACAGTTGTCAGTTGCCAGTTCCTAGTTCCCAGTAATATTTCTCTGCAAGTTTTCGATATATCTGGAAGAATGGTGGTGGAGCTGGCGTCGGGCTTCCATCTGCCGGGGGAATATCGGTATGTGTGGGATGCGTCGGGTAAGTCGGCGGGGATGTATTTCATCAGGCTCAGGGCGGGAGAGTATGCAGGTATACAGAAAATAGTCCTGCTTAAATGAGAAATTCCTGTAGGGGTTTGATTTATCAAACCCCCACGCGATGACAGGCGGTCGGGGGCCGCCTTGGGGAAAATCAGCGTAATCAGTGATATCAGCGGGAATCCGCGGTCCAGACAATTGAGTCCGTCTCGGCGGACTCCACGTGGCTCCTGAATCCTGTATCCTGACTCCTGTATCCCGGCCTGTCAACTTCTCGTCACTTTGCCGAGATCTCTTCCCGATTGAGCGACGAGTTCTCGCCCGCAGGGCATCCCTGTCGAGTTCTTGTCTTCGTCAATTTCTCGCCCTCGTCTGCCATTGGCAGGGTGGCCTCGCCACAAATAGCAAATGTCAAATGTGAAAGGCGACCAGGAGGCCGCCTCAAATTTTACATTTTGCATTTTACATTTTACATTGTTCGCTAATATCCTTTCGCCGCTCCTTCGATGCGGGAATCGGTCCCGCCGTAGAGAATGCCGGTATCGAGATCAATCAGAATCGCCTCCGCCGCGCCCCAATTTCCGCCGGGAACCGCCTCATAGCCCTTGATGACCAGATTCTGGATGACATCCGCCGGTATGCCGTCCTCGACGTAGAGTTTGTCCGGTTTCCACTGGTGGTGGATGCGCGGAGCGTCCACCGCCGCCTGAATGTCCAGGTTGTGGTCAATGACGTTCAGGATGGTCTGCAGGACGGTTGTGATGATGCGCGGCCCTCCCGGCGATCCCAGAATCATAAACGGCCGGCCCTGATAGAACACGAACGTCGGCGTCATCGAAGAGAGCGGCCGCTTGCGCGGAGCAATCGAATTGGCCTCGTCGCCCACCAGGCCGAAGAAGTTCTCCACGCCCGGCGCGGCGGAAAAGTCGTCCATCTCGTTGTTCAGCAGCATCCCCGTCCCCGGCACCACCAGGCCCGATCCAAATCCCGTGTTGATGGTTGCCGTCATCGCCACCATGTTGCCCCAGCGGTCAATCACGGACAGGTGAGTGGTATGCTGCCCCCGGTTTCCGCCATCGCTGGGCAGGTATGATCTCGGGTTGCCCGCTCCCTGCACTTTTGATGCTCGAAACCGCGATATAGAGCGGCTGAGGCTGTCGGCGTAGGTCTTGGAAAGCAATCCCGCCACCGGGATGTCCTGAAAGCCCGGATCCCCCATATACACGGCGCGATCGGCGAAGGCCCGCTTCATGGCTTCGGCCATGAGAAGGATCGTCTCCGAAGAGTTAAGCCCGAGATATCCCAGGTCGTAACGCTCGAGAATATTCAACATCTGAATCAGATGCACTCCTCCTGAGGAGGGAGGCGGCATGGAGTAGACGGTGAAGCCGCGATACGATCCCAGCACCGGCCGGCGGATCTTGGGCCGGTAAGCGGCCAAATCTTCGGCTGTGATAAGTCCGGAATCCGCCTGCATCGCCGCTACAATCAGCCGAGCGATGTCGCCGCGGTAGAAGGCGTCTTCGCCTTCGTCCGCCAGCAGACGGTAGGTCTGAGCCAGGTCGTGCTGAATCAGCCGCTCGCCCAATCCCAGTGCCGTGCTGTCGGGATGGAAGAAGATATCGAAAGTCGAAGAGAAGCGCTTGAGCTTGTCCTTCTGATTCTCCAGCACGCGAACATAGGTCTGCGACAGTTCGAAGCCGGAATCCGCCAGAATAATCGAGGGTTCAATGACTTGTCCCAGGCTCATGCTGCCGTAGCGATCCAGCAAGAGCGTCAGCGCGGCCACGTGTCCCGGCACCCCCGCCGACAAAACGCCGACCGTGGATAGATCATCTCGCACCTGGCCGGTGGCTTTGTCCAAATACATGTCGCGCCGCGCCGCCGCCGGAGCCTCCTCGCGGCCGTCCACAGCGATCGTCTCCCAGCGGTTGGCCAGATGCAGCATTGTGAAGTTGCCGCCGCCGATCCCTGATGAATATCCTTCCACGACCCCCAGCGCAAAGGCCGTCGCCACGGCGGCGTCCACGGCGTTGCCGCCCGCCTTCAGGATATCCAGCCCCACCTGCGACGCCAGCGGGTGAGCCGACACCACCATCCCGTTGCGCGCCCAGACCGGCTTGGGCGCCGCCGACCAGCTCTCCAGCGGGCCGCCGAACAGGACCGCCGCCAGAATAAAAACAAAGCAGCCCTGAAGCCTAAGGCTGCGCCGCGAAATTCCCCAATTGTTCATCTTCTTTTCGGATCCTTGAATATCAACCTTGCTGTAATATACGCAAGTCTCGCCCGAAACACAAGTTGCAGAGCGGTTTTTTGGAATGGTGAGGGAAATGGCGCCTCACCATGCCCGCCCACCCCTAAAGTGTGCGTTGACGACACATAATTGACAAAACAGTGACGGGAGATAGTTGACAGGTTATACTTTGAGGCATGTGGATTTA
>Ga0315284_10000326_pt1 | contig 64519 bp, 110 predicted proteins | sample YL17G09_16_MG_FD_203696 | JGI IMG/M metagenome (GOLD analysis project Ga0315284, IMG submission 203696) | Sediment microbial communities from Yellowstone Lake, YNP, Wyoming, USA - YL17G09_16 | ecosystem: Environmental > Aquatic > Freshwater > Lake > Sediment | place: USA: Wyoming | collected...
TAGAAGCAGGATTTTTTTCTCCTTCCGGATACTTAACAAAAAATTCCCCATCTTCAACAATAAAATGTCGTCGATAGCTTTTCAAATGAGAATATTCTAGGGGAAAAGAAGGGGGTGACATTTGTTCAGTCAGGATATCTTCAATGTTTTTTTGAAGAGCATCCATGCCATAAAGTTCTAAATGACTACTTTTGAAAAAATTGGGTGCAAAAAAAGGAAATCCGTTCGTGTGGTCCGGATGGAGATGAGTAAAAAGAATAGGAATATTCAATCTTTCTTTTTTGGCAAAATAATTCCCGATGATATCCCGGCCGAGCTGAATTATTCCAGTGCCGCTATCAATAATTAAACGATAAATTTCTCCAGCTATTTCTTTAGTGATAGTAACGCAAGTGGTATTGCCACCGAATTGAACCGTATCTTTGCCCGGGACCGGATAGCTTCCTCGGACGCCATAGAATTTGACTTTCATGATTTTGCTCCTTTGAAAAAGAATTCTGTTCTATACTCTTGAATCATAATTAAAAAACAGAATTCTGTCTGTGACTTGAGTCACATAATTAATATGTTTTGACAAGTTTTTCGCAGCCACCATAACCAGAGACAGGGTGCTCACAACCGGCACCAAATTCGCCACATTGCAAACATCCTGGTTTTTCTTTTCCAGTTGCCCAAGGTATATCAGAAAGATCAGGTACTAGTCCCTGCTGTGGATACCAAAGTCCATAGTAACCGGAACCAATAATACTGACCCCCGAATTATTATTATTTCTATGTGTTTCACACCGACCAGCAATTATTGCTTTATGACTGAAGGGCGTAATGACATGCCCTCCCCATATGATCGCAGGAGAAGAGCAAAAAACACAATTAATGGTGTATCCTACAGGTAGTCTGTCCTCTGGAATCTTCTGCTCTATAATTACAGATGCAGGAGGAATTTTTCCGAGAGCAAAATCGTATCTGGTTGTCATTCTTCAACTTCTTCTTCCAGATCCCTTGCAGCCACAACACTTCACACCATTTGGCCACGGGTTAGAGAACCCTGGGATGTCCATGTCTAACTGTTGAGACACGGCTCTTTGGGGGCAATTTCCAGAGCCATTGCACATCGTGCATGTATCTGCGAGACAATCGTTCTGGAGAGATTGATGTTCAATCTCATTCAGTATCGTATCAGTGAGAGAGTCGTCATAGTTTCGAGTGTGCTCATTGATTATTTTGTGCAATTGCTCGAATGTGATATTAACCTTGTCATTTTTCATCATGATAGAAATTTCCTGGTTTAGAAAATCTGTCGAAATCTATTTCCGACAAAAATTCAAGGAGTCCTTTCAACTCCTGTAAGTTTTATCAACCTAACGGACTCGACCAGAAATAGAGCCCGATTACCATTAGCCCTAAGACATTACTGCCTTCCTGAACTAACCTGTGCCATAATTCCCCAACAAAGGAGTAAGGCGCGGGGCTGTGAGCCCTGGCGTTTCAATCTCAAGCACCCTATAAAGATGACAGAGATAGGAGTAAGCCTTCTTCGTTAAAGCGATAGATACACCTCTTCCTGCAAGGTTCAGCATGTCTTTCTTCAACGGCTCCAGCCTAACCCTTAATGTCTCCATAATACCAAAACCACGGCGGGCTATTATCAAAGCTGCCACAGTGTGCCTGTTTAATGAATATTGTTCCTGATATTTTAAAATACCGACTTTAGACGTAAAAGCCGGGTTGATTTTTTTAACCAATACACCGTACTTAATAGCCCGACGCTCTATGGCCTGAAGCAATGAAGCGTAAATAAAATTGTGCCTCATTCTATTAAACTTCTTTGACTTTGAAGATTTGTTATTGAACTTCAAATCTTCTATGACAATGCCTTTCTCCTTAGAGATGGCGTAATCCACAATCTTTACGGCAAGTTCCTCTATATCATTCTTTCTCTTTTCAAATCGAGCAAACTGAAGCCTGTCTGCATGAAGATAAAAGTGCTCCAGAAGGTTCCCATCGAAGCCTATGTTTACCACGGCCAAGCCGTCAGGGTTGGTGTCTATACCTACGGCCCCGGATTCAAACTTATAATACGGTGAGACATCAGGAATCGTTATGCCAATGAAAGCATAAAACTTATTGTCCCTATACTTGATCCGAACATCATAGCATTCTGAGTTCAGGTCAAACTCATCCTGAAACTTCTCAGGGATGTACAGGGTGAATATTAGGAACTGCCGGGCACCCGGAAGACCTACCCTTAGCTTATAGCCTTCGGGAGTCCTTACAACTCGTATGTTAGGGTTGCCCTGCTTGGTTACATCCCCTCGGGAGTATAGCTCAGAGTCCCTTACTGTATGCCACTCAGTTTTGGTTATAAGCCCTGAGAGCATTTTTATCCAGGACTTCTTACCCCCGAAAACTACATGCTCCTTATCTATACTTTTGGCTTTTAGTACAGCGTCTTGGATATACCGCTGATTAAGTTTGGCCATATAGAGGGGCTTACAGGCTTTGACGGTATCGTTGCCCTTCAGGCCATCCTTGTGGATACGCTGGTAAGCGTATCGCATACAGGAGGACCAGTCCCTCATAAGCTGCCTGAGGGCTTCAAGGTCTCCTGCATGGATGGTTCCTGTTATGACTTTATTCATTGGCCACCTATGACTATCTAAAAATATTTTTTCTAAGATTCTCACTATACCAATTCACCATGGGTGCCCAGAATTTCTGCTCATTAATAGCCCCTATAAAGAATCCAAAAACAACTCCTACTATCAAGCCCAGTAAAACATACCCATATCTGACTCCTTATTACTTTGTTTAAGAAAAAAAAATCAACAGGTTTCTTTAGATTTCGACAGATTTATTGCAACTGTTTCAAACCTCCTCTATGATTATAATACTGAGGTATCCCGTTTCGAATAAAGAAGAAAGCCAACTATTTAAGTTAATCGATTAAGGCGTGATACTCTATTAATTATTAATTCTAAAATTAAATTTAGATCTGAAACAAAAAATCCAGAAAGGAAGATCCATATGAATGTGTTCCTCTGTATTGTTGCCGTCCTCATTATTGCCCTTCTCGTTGCAATGTGGGTTGTCAAACAACTCGGGATACAAAAAAAGATCTGGGGGATACCATTACAGTACCTCCTCGATGCCTCGTTATTGGTTATGGCGGTCGTGGCTGTCATCGTCGTCAAGACTGCTTTGGGCGGAAAAAGCAAAATGATTCAGGCATTGTTGGCTCGACTTAATATCCAGCAGGTACAGAATAGAGTCAATATAATCGACGACAGTATCAAAGAAAAAAATGATGCCATCTCCAACATAGATCAACAGATCAATGCCCTGCAACCGGCAACCAACCCTGCTGACATAAACAATCTTATCTCCCAACAAGACGCTGTCAAAAAAGAATTGGCGAATCTGAATCAACAGAAACAAACTCATCTCGATACGCAGACAAATTTACAACAGCAGATAAAGAATCTGGAGAGCCTCTAAAATGAAAACTACTTTTATTATTTCATTGCTTCTGATTGTCCCCCTATTTGCCGGAGACATCACAATTCTGGCCCCGAATCAACAGTTCTCTTCAAAGGATTCTGTGGCCATTGTGACCCTTCCCAGGCTCGCCAGAATTGATAGTGTGGTGAGGGTATATCAGACCCGGGTAGCAGACTATCAGAAGGATTCTGTGGCATGTTTCAAGGGTATGGCTCTGTCCGATTCTCTTCAGAAGAAACTTCAGCTGGTGATGCAGAAGAATGCCCTGCTCATGACCAAGGATTCCATAAGGGTCAGTGTTGATTCGTTACTGGTTCAGAAATCGAGAATTTATCAGGGGGTAGTAGAGGATCTTCAGAACACAGTCAATAAAAACAAAAACAGTTCAGATGGATTTTTCAATAATACATTTTGGTTTTTCTCAGGCACAGCTGTTGGTGTAGCCCTTACATTTATAGCTTCTGAAATATTACATAATCTGCATTAAGAGTGATGAAATGAAAAAATGTTGTCGATGTCAGTGTAATGTTTGTTCAGCTCAACATACATAAATCATTCCCAGACGCTGGCTGCATCTTTCATGCCCTCAAGGTTGTCACTTTTTTCATCCTGTTGAGTGTATTTACATTTAGGCTACAGCCGAGGAACGACTCTTTGGTCAGTTTATTCATCCGTCTGACTAGTTTCCCGTCACACTGGGGACAGGGCCATATTGTCACATCGTCGTCATTCGTTTCATCCTTGTCAATTCCTTCATCAAAATCCCATGTGATTTTGAATGTCGGTGTGCCATCAGCACGACATCTGCCCGTCTCACAGTGTTCTCCTTCATGGCCTTTTTCGAGCTGACACTGAATCGTTGCATGATTGTCACCTTAATCATCCGCGATATAGAACCGGGCGTTGCATTTTCCTTCAACAGGTCTTGGAGGTCCAAACATGAAAATTCTCCTTATCCAAAGAACATAAGATTAGCTACAGTTTTCGCACTCGATAATTTATCAAATTCCCATAAATATGGTTCATTTTCATAGTCTTTCCCATCAACGATCTCTAAAGGGCATAGAAGACGAAAACCATCATGGCTCATTTTATAAATGATTGCTTTACATCCTTCAGATGTTGCTGTCCAACTTTTTCTTATTTTAGAATATTTCCATTTTAATTTCATATTTTTTCCTTCATTTATATCGATCGTACTTAAACCAATCTTTCAGGGGCATGAACTTGGCGCCGTTCCTGAGAGCCTGCCGTCGTTTGCTCGGAATGAGATCATAATGAGGGAACCTCGGTTTATCTTGGAAATATTCCCTTTTTAATCCGATCTTCTCAGCGAACTGATGGAGTTCCTCAACATTTCCATCAGGCCACATATGAGACCACTTCTTGCCCCATCTCAAGAATTTTGAGGGCTCATATGTTTTGATTTCATCAACAAAAATCATTTTACAATTGTGTATGTGGTTGTGGCCCGTGTATAGCCGAAATCATCTGTCTGACTCCAAGTCCCGGTCTCTTTGAGTTTTTTTCCATCTAAGGGGACACCAACGTGATGCAACCCCTTAACCCATTCATCATAATCCGAGTCGGCAATTTCTCTGTCTGTCATGATTCTGATTTTCATTTTACCTCCGTGGTATAAACGGGGCAACAAGTATGGAAGGAGTGAATTCTTTCGCTATATTTCCGTCTAATCCGACAAATTCCATGTTCCGGGTCACGCCACGAACCTCATAGACCTGAGTCTCAATTTTGAACAACTGCCCGACATAAGGGATCTCCAATACAAGAGCATTGAACAGTAATATGGGCTCTTTATTATTCTCCGTTATGAAAAATTGGGCCCGAATATGAGTTCTTGGACGGTAATCTTTCGTGGCAAAAATCGGTTTGGTTTTTTGCTGCTGACCTTGAGCGAATATTGGTTTATCCGCAGGGACATCAAATACCGGACTATCTGTTTTTCCGTTTTTTAGTTGAAGATTTACGTCTCGTAATGATGCCGGTTTGTCGTTCACGTTTTTTCTCCTTATAATCGAATGATTTTAATGTCTTGTTCCCGAGAGTATTTCATTTTTCTGTTTCTTTCCATAGTCTGTACCACAGTTCATAAGAACGGGCACCGGTCGGATCGTTTCTTATTATTCGTTCCGCAGCTTTTTCCCAAGCTGAATATTCCCGGATTTCATCTTTTTCTTCAAAGACAACGGCGTCTTCAGGGCGATAAAGTGCAGCTTTTATTAGTCGTTTCATACCCTGCCTGACGATCTGCCTGTCCTAACCATCTGTATTTCCAGGCATAGCATCATATTTTCGGCTTCAGCCCAATAATCTTTATAATGTTTGATTTGACCCACTAAATCCCAAATCTGTCCTGTAATTTCACGGTATGTTGAGGTGAGAATTATTCCCGACATATCATCAGCATGTTGTATGCCCATCTCTTTAAAATGCATGGCAAGATAAGAATCTTGCCATAGACCCCAATCATTCCGAATTTGTGCTCCAATACCATGATGACATCGACCAATAAATTCATCTTCAGTTAAAAGGGCGACCCCAGTGAATAATAAATTATTTGCATACATTTTTACAAGGAAATGAACAGATTCTTCAAGGGTTTTTGGCTTGAAATGTTCCCATACATCTTTAAGATCTGCAGGAACAATCGAATCATCCTCTGGCTCTTTTTCTGGCACCCGACCAAGTGCAAAATCGTATCTGTTCATTTTAAATCATTTTCAATGGCATTATTGTACATTGAATCTTTCCATTTCTGGAATTCTTCTTCGGAATTACATGTCTCCGGGGGGAGCATTATCCAGCCTTCCCTATCAGGATCAATACTGCAGGCAGGGATCAGCCTGGTTCCTTCAGGTATGCAGGCCAACACATTTGGAATTTTACATGGTGTGACATGCTGATCTATGTTCATGATCCTCTACGAGCTATAGTTAGCGAGTCGGTTCGTAATAAAGTATTAATACTCATATACTGAGTATGGTACTCACAAGATCTGTGACCGTTAAATTTATCTCCGATTTCAACTTCCTGCCTACTTTCCAAGCCTATGCCAAGGCCTTTAACCATACCTGTAAAATCGGGTGGGACCAGAAAGAGTTTAATGGTGTCAGACTCCATCATCTTGTTTATTCCCATTTAAAACAGTCCCTTCCATCTCAACTTTGTATCTCTGCCCGTATGAAAGCTACTGAGGCCCTGAGCTCTGTTAATGCCCGGTTGAAAAAGAATAAAAAAACCTTATGTCCTAAAACTAATTTATGTCCCATAAGATTAGATGAGAACTCCTATAATGTATGGTTTGATAAAAATGAAGTTTCCATCCTCACCATTTCTGGAAGAGTCAAGGGCATTAAATTCGCATCCTATGATTATTTTGACCAGTTCCGAACTTGGAAAAGAAAGTCTGCGGAACTGATTTATAATAAAGGACGAGTACTCCTTACATTTTGTTTTGAAAAACTCGTTCCAGATTCTGAACTCAGCAATAGCTCTGATATCTTTGTCGGAGTCGACAGAGGCATTCGAAGAATTGCTGTCACCAGTAATCAGTTGTTTTTCGGTGGAGGAAGAGTCAGAACTGTTTCTCATAGATATCAAGGACTCAGAGCTCGGCTCCAGTCTTGTGGCTCCAGATCCGCGAAAAGACACCTTCAGCGCGTAGCGAAGAAGGAGAACCGTTTTCGTAGGGACCAGAACCATTGTATATCTAAAGAAATAGTTCAGTCTATTCCTGTTGGATCTACGATTATACTTGAGGATCTCAAATATATTCGTGAGAGATGTAGGCATGGAAAGAGACAGAAAAGAGAGTTCCATAACTGGAGTTTTTTTCAGCTGGAGCAGTTTCTCATATACAAAGCGGAAGCTCATAGCTGTTCTGTGGCATATGTTGATGCCAGGTACACGTCTCAGAAATGTTCTCATTGTGGTCATGTTTCCAGATCCAACAGGAAGAATCAGACTCAGTTTAAATGCATTCATTGTGGCTACACCTTGAATGCAGATCTTAATGCATCATTTAACATTAGAAATAATTACTTGGACTCTATAAGACATCCAAGTAGGGCTCCAGTCAATGAGCCTATTGTATCGGGTGGTACAGCCTTGTGCGAAAGCACAGATGGCTCTACTGGGTCAGATACAAGCCCCCGGTCTTGTGCCAGTGGTAGTTGACTTATAATATAATCAACAGTGTCATTCACTGTCTATGGAATCATGATAGTAATATCCTTCGGGTGTCCCAGAAACTTCCATATTCTCTTATAAGGGTTGGAAGATCTCTTTTTTTTCCTTTTATTCTGCGATATAAAGATACAAGAAGGATGACTATCATGTCATCCGCGGAATGTACCCCCACAGATTTGAAATACAGGACCAAATGAGAATCATCACTCTCGAGTCTCCATTGATGCTTCAGGCCATCTCCAAGATACGGGTGCTGATGTATTACAAATTCATGCTCTGCCATGGTGTTGACTTTCGAAGCGGAATCCGAGTTCATGGACCGGTAGACCCCATAAAGATAACTGGTGGCTTCATCGAGAGTCCATGGTTGATAGGCATGTTCCATGGCGAGGCAGAATCCAAAGACCTTGTCGCAGTCAACTCCGCATTCACCCTTCTTGGCACAGGGTATGGCATCCATTTCAATATCAGAGAAGGGCTTTTTCCCTTTTGCAATGTCATAACGATTCATATTTTTTCAATGCTTTCAATTTCGGTCAGGAATGATTCCATAGAATTGATTGCCCTGATTGTCAACAGCAGTAAATGCCTCTACATAGAAATGTTTGCTCTTTTTTTGCAATGCCCTTGCCAATGTTTCTGTTATTATACAATGCGAATAGTATGGCATGCCAACCTGAGGATTTCCCAAATCGAACTCATTTTCAAGTTTGATTTCACCTTTGACACCCATGGCTATGAGTTCTTGACGGGATGCCACTCGACAATTAATCCAGCCATGATATTGAATTTCAGATGATGCCTCTATCGTGGGGGGATCGCGTCCCAATGCAATGTCATACCGATTCATTTTAATTTTTTCATTTCTCTAATTTTTTATTCGTCGGACCCTTGGGCACGAAGAAAAATAGACCAATTTGTGACCTTGAAAGACCCAATTTCATACCGGTTCAAAGGGAAATCTTCCGCGCTTTCTCTTGAGTGGCAATCTTGTATTTTTCCACTGGACATAATGGATGCAAAACACCATCTGATATGTCATGTTCTTGACATAATATTATGCATGCTTCATGTTCCCCAGCATCGCCCTTACGCTTTGATTTCGTCATCGCTGGACAAAAATAACATTGTTCTTTCATTCCTCACCGCCTTTTTTTGCCCCAATTAACAGATTTTTTACCCTCATCAAACCCTAAAAAGAAAACAGGATAGACACAATCATAATAGTCATTACAGACAGCATCAATTGGACAAATGCTACAATGTATACTGGGAACAATTTTCACAGATTTTTTCTTACCCCGTTTTATTTTTCTTCCAAGTGCAATGTCGTAACGGGTCATATTTTTAGAGCCCTTAAATGATCTTTAGAAGGAATCCATTGTTTTTGAAGCATACAAAAAACCTCTTCAACATTTTTTATAATCACATAAGAATGGGTAGTAACAATTACTTGACAATTATTTTTTTTCGATATTTTTTTCAGGTTGGTATAAATTTTTTTCTGGTTGCCTAAGGATATGCCCGCCTCGGGCTCATCCACTAAAAGCACAAGGTCTTTAAATCCCTCAGAACTCATTATCAATGGCAGAAGAGCTTCACCATGTGACATGAAACGAGCATTTATCTCATACCCAATATTTTTTGACTCGCTCAGATCATTTTTAATCCGCGGGTTATGTTTCTCTGTATCTAAAAAACGGGACTCAACAGAGTCCGCGTCTATGATGGCATATTCAGAAAGATCGCTATCTGTCAGTAGGCTGAGAAGTGACGATTTACCGGATCCATTTTCCCCTACAATGACATTGAGCCCGTAATGAAAATTCATTCTGAAGGGTTTAATACCGCGGTATTCTTTTTTTAATGTGAAAGATCTGAGAAATTTTGCCCCCTCACATGCCATTTCAAAACGGTTCATGTACTCTCCCAATAGTGCCTGTATTTCTTCATTATCACTGAGTCATAATCTCCGGCCAGTACTTGTTTGATTTGGGGCATCCAAGCTCTGTGCTCTGGCGTAATGCCCCATTTCCTGATGGATACAAGATGGCGGGGACTTCGATAGCCTTTATTTTTCAAAATATCATATCGGGCATGACTACGACCATATTTTCCCATCATCAAATGATCACGGTGATATTTCGCAATGACCGAGGCCAAAGCGATACCAAATACCTTACAATCGCCTTTAACGACAGAATAAGACGTGATGCCGGATTCAGGCAGGGTAAACAGTCCATCGACAAATAACGCGTCTGGCGTCACCGGAAGGGCCTTCACGGCCCGGGTCATGGCCAGTTTGTCGGCCGTGTGCATATTTTTGATCTCATTGAGCTCTTTTGGCGTGACAATACCGATTCCATGGGCCACAGAACAGACAGAGCTCGGATTGTTCAGAATGTCCTCGGCGACCCGATAGAGTTCCTCTTGTTTCATCTGTTTTGAGTCATTGATCCGGTCATTGTAGAATCCACAGAAGATCTGAGCGGCACAGGCCACGAGCTCACCAAAAATGCTTGATAACCCGACCTCATCTATGAAGGCAGGGTGCTGATATCGGCCGGCAAGTTCTTTTATATACGGGTCTTGTCTCATGGCGTAATATATTTTGCCTCGGCCCGTTCCCGTCGTTTCCATTCTTTGATCATTGAGGCCATAGCCCTTCTTCGTTTGAGGTAGCTCAAATTGGTCATTTTCAATGCAAGGACCTGTTTCGTTTCAGGTATCCGCCCGAAGCCGGGAGGTATGCCAAGTTCTTTTCTAATTATGGATTTTAAATTTTTCATGAGAGTCGGTAAAGGAAGAAAAAGATGATCGCAACTATTACTCCGAACAGAAAAGTCAGAACCCAAAAAGATTTCAAGACAAATTTTAAAATAATCAAGGTCATTTTTTTGCCCTCATACAGGCGCCAAAATCGTGTCGTTTCTGGATCCATTTGACCCATTTCTGAACCCGTTCATCGGCCAACAAAGCATCTATTGTATTATACTCTGTTTCGAGCTCTTTGTTTGAGAACAATTTATGAACTTGATTCCCGCAGTCGCAACAAACAGTGATGGTTATTCTGCCTTTTTTGCATCGAGGAGTCAGATGATGCTTTTCGAGATAAGAATCAGGCGTTTGCCTTCGACAGATATGGCAGGGTTCCATTTTCTTTACTCTTCTGCGAATGTTCCCGAACTAATCTCTGCTCTCGAGCGATTTTGGCATTTTCATGAAGACCCAGTGCTGTCCAGTCCTCTTCCGTGAAAGAAGAAAAATTTCGTATCTTTGCTGACCCATGCAACCATATAGTTTTCGTGACGGATTCAAGAATCTTTCCTATAAGGGCATAATATTCGTCAGCAGACATGTCCTCTGTAACAAGAGGCTCGAGTCTTTTTTTACACTCCTCATTTATTTCTTGTAATCTCATGATGTGACTTCAACGCCCAATTTCTTTAATGCAATTACAATTTCCCGACGTTCTTCATGCGATGCCGCTGCTTTTTCTCTATCCCCCTCTCGATCGGCCTGTTCTATTCTTTTCAGGATGCGATCGAACCGGTGCTTCAGCTCTTGAATTTTATCCTGCTCCTGTTTGGAAATTTCAAGAGCTTTTAACCACCATTCTTTGGCAATCTCATATTCCAGTTTCAAGGCAGAGGAGATTTGAACATTGTTCCCAGATGGATTGCCCTTCCAAAATAATTCTTCAAATTTGGCATTGATATCCATTATGTGCCTTTCTTTGTAGATGCATCGGGAAGGCTTCCGTCAGGAAGCGTCGTAGAGAAGTTGTCCCTTAGCCGGCCATGACGTATGCACTCATTACAGAGCGGCCAGTGCGAATTCTTTCCAGATTCATGATACTCATGCCGGACGCACCCAACACAAGTTACATACTTATTGAACTCAGCCATTATGGCTAACTGACGCTCGATGAGTTCATTTTGTTTCATTTTGGCCCACCCAAATTTGTTTACATTGATTGCAGGACACATCTAAGGAAGATATAAAATTTTTATCTGTCAATAAAATGTGCTTGCAACATTTGTCTTTGCATTCTTTGCAATTCAAATCACATCGATAGGCATCAATGCAATTAGGATGAACTCTATTCGGAAAGGTCCGGCAGCATTTAGGTCTGTCATCATAAATGGTACAGAGTTCTTCTGCTGTCAGATGCGGGCATATTGCCATTCTTTTTAATCCTCCTGATCTTTTTTACCTTAGTCACGAATTTAGGAACTATAATACAAGGATTGAGCGCCCAGGTTTAAAAAACTGTCGAAATCTATTTCCAACAGATTTTCAAGGATCCCTTTCTGAATCCTTTACTTCACGGTTCCGACCTGTTCTAAGAACCGGTTACCCAACACCCGAATATTATTCTGCCGGTGTTCTAATACTCTATGCCGGGTTTTTAACCCGGTACCAAGCATGGCCCTGTAAGGGCAGGCTGTTTCTGGCAAATCCTAAACTTGGATTTAAACCAAAGAAATGATTTCTTTTTCAGAGTAACGGATTGGCCTCTTGCTTCAAGCTTCGGCCTCTCCTCAGATCCTGAAACGTCTATCACTACTTTATCTGATAAATTTAAAAACCCAAGCCTTCCGATCACTAACGCCGCTGCGTTGTGGACGGACAGACTATACATGTCCTGATATTTAAGTTTTCCGACAATGCTCGTATAAGCTGCCGGAACTTCTATTATTTCTACACCATTTTTAAGAGCACAAGATTTAATAGCTTCAATCATTTTCCCGTAAATAAAATTATGGGACATCCTATTAAACTTCTTGCCCATCTTTTTATTTTTAAAATTTAACTGTTCAAGGACTATTGGCTTCCTTGCTTGTAAGGCTATAGAGACTGTTTTTACGGCCATTTGTTTTATGTCATAGTCCCGTTTTCCTGTAGAAGAAAATTGAATTCGTTCATTTTTTAGAAAAATATGAGACTGAATGTTGCCTGTAGAATTAATCTCAGTAAGGGCTTCCCCATTAGGATTGGTGTCTACGCCTATAACTCCTTTAGAGATGTCAGTAATTTTTGGTGGGTCAGGTTCTTCCCATGAGAATGTTACGTGAAACTTTCCATTTTTTAGTTGTATTCTGGACTCATAACAGATAAGATTCACGGGCTTATTGAGCCAAAGTTTTCCTTTAAGCCAGCCTGAGACAGGATCATTGATCCAAAGTTGATTGCCAACTACTCTTATATTTGGATTACCTTTATGGGACTTTTCCCCTCTTGAGTACAGGGTGTTGTTTCTGTCATGGAGCCATTTCTTTTTAGAAATAGAGCCCTTAATAAATCTGTTCCATAACTTTTTGCCACCAAAAAGAGCATGTTCTTGGTTAATCTTAGAGGCTTCAGTAACTGCATCGGAAACATAACGACCATTAAGAAGGGACATATAGTTATTTTTACAGTATATCTTTATGTCATTTCCTTTTAGGCCCATTTTGTGTATGGCTTGGTAGGCGGATCTCTTACAGGAGCCCCAATGAGTCATTAACTTTTTGATCCTACAGATAGCTGAAGGGTCTTTGAAATAGACAAGTCCATGGGCTACGACACGCATAGAGACCTTAAAAAAGGCCGAGGCGGAGCTACAAACTCCTACAAAATAATCCCAGAGATGAGGGGCTTTCTTTGATTCCCGGCCTATAAATGACTTTTTAGAGCCATCTCTAATGAAAGAGGAGAATATGTTTGTAGCATACTCTGTTATAAGTGGGTATATTAATAGGTTATTCGTTTTTATTTCCATATATTTCTTTAGATTTCGACAGATTTATTGCAACTGCCCGTCTCCTTTTTTGGCAGAATGAAGGACTTTGGCAATGCGCTGAGTCAGGAGCTCGTATTTGGCTTCTTCTTCATGTCATTTTATTTTTATTCCTGTCAGTCTGAAAATACTATCTACTGAAACTCGGTGGCCATCGATCCCGACCGATTCAGATTGATCATTATTGAAAACGAACGCTTCATACCGATTTAATTTTTTTGTGTAGAGAACTTTCCAGCATATTGTCGGGACCGTCACGACTCCAATTTTTTTTAATGCTCCTACAGAGCCACTCCATACACATACACTATCATGATTTATGATGTCGTGGCGTGTATATTCCTCAAGGGCTTTCCAATCGCCGCGATTCAAGCGGGAAGCCTGTGGCGTGACATTCGAAAAATAAAAACACTGTACGAGACCATTGAGGAAACATTCATTATCAAATGCATCCATGTTGTGACCTCGGTCGTAGCCACTTCCAACATAATTCTTGTCCAAGTTCGTGTAGCTCGGAAGAAGGGGATCCGGCGTGAATTTATTCCCCGCCCGCTTCAATCTGATGGGACATGTCAGCATTGATTTCGTACCCCACCACTGAACCATGACCGGATAGAGTTTGACTGTGTCGAAGGTGGCAATATAAAAATCATGTTTGAGGACGATGGTGCCAGGAATAGCCTGAACAGTTGTAACCTGTGCTCTGACCTGATCATAAGAAAGAATGCACATGACAACAGGCAGGATTAGAAAAATCTTCATAATAAAAAGTCTCTTAAGACAGATGATAGTTTCGGTCATTAACAAGATATTTGATAATTTTTGATTGTTTACGAAGCGTTTTTTTAGGGCTAGTGCAGTAAAATTTTTACTGAAATTTTTTCGAAGCCTACGTTCACTTCCATTGAAACAGGCTGCACATGTTTTGGATCTGTTCAAACAATTGAAAAGCTGTTTCACGCGTCGGGCACGGACACAGCCGTAACACATATCAACATTTTTGCCGTTGATGATCATTTCTCCAACTCCGCGATTTTCGGGAAGCATTGCCTGAAAGACCATCTCGTGAGATCCAGAATGTTTAACAACCGCCTATGTTTTTCCTCTTCCAGAAAAAATTCCAACCATGGAATCCGTTCTTCCCAAGTTACTTTAGTCTGTATCAGCCACATGGCCTTTGCAATGTGCCATCTCATCAGACTGGTCTTTATCCATAAAATTACAAAGATGACCTGAAGAGTTAACAGAATGTCTAAAACTACCACGGCATTTTCCATTCGCTCTGAATTTGATCAATTTTAGCTATCTGAGAATTGTCCATCCCACGACCTCGGAGCCTCCGCAGTCTCTCTTTATTATCAATCCATGCATACAGGACAAGATCGAACCCCTTGGTTGCGAATCTGGGCAGGATGCCATCAACAAGGACGTTTTTATGATACTGGCTTGCTTTTTTTATCAATGGTTTGAATATTTTCTCATAGAGCAGATCTTCGAGTTTTTTTCTCTTCCACGGGTTATTTGCAAGAATTTTTGCCAATTTTTTTCTATTAATTTTTTGTGCCCTGCCGTCGATTATATCTGCTCCATAAGTAACTACTAGATAGTTAAAAATGTCATCTTTACACTCAGTATATTCATAGGCCTTGTGAACCTCTTCATCACAGTTTATCACTGTCCAGCCGATGGTCCAGAACAATTTCGCCAAAGTGCTTTTTCCTGTGCCGGCTTTACCAATCAGTGCTATTTTCATTTTATTTTTTCTATTCTCCAACCATGATATGTATTTGTTGTATTCATAACTTTTCTAATTCTATGATTCAACCCGTGTTCTTTTATAAAAGAATTAAAACCTCCAGTAACAATGAATTCTTTTCCTTCTGGAGAAATAAATTTATATGTCCTTGAATGTCTTTTTCCTCCCAGAGCTTTCTGAGCCATTATTGCTTTAGATTTTTCTGTGTGCTTTTTTCCATAAAAGGCATTATTGGCACCCGACATAATTACAGACATAAAATTCAAAAATTTTTGAGAGTGCTTTTTTCCCTGCATGGGATTATTTAATTTCATCATCTCCGAATGTCTTCTGGCAATTTCCTTTTTTACATCTTCAGTCCATTCTTTCCACATTCTTATAGTTCTCAGACTGATTTTTTGTCGTGCCCGTTCTGTTGGAACATAACCTTTAGTACCTCCTATACCGCCATCAGAAAGATTGGCCAAGGGGCCTGTTTTTTTATCTATTCGTCCTATTATTGAAATAAAGGTCTCTTCAAAATGATATGCATCTTTTTCTATCAGATCGTTTTTTACTATAACTATAATCGGCTCTTTTTTGTCATTAAGGATATGCCGAATTTTACCTGTCATTATTCTATTGTAATGCTTGTTTTTCTTTACTGCCCATAAATGATTTTTGCATCTTCCTGCCGAACCTTTACCAACATAAAAGGGTTCAAATAAAAAACCAAGATCAATCCCCGGATACACATATTTCCCCGGTTTTCTTGGGTCCAATAAAAAATAGACATAAAAAATAGAACCAATGGACATAACTATTTTATAATATGCCTCTCCAGCATTTCTTTCGCAGAAGGGAAATTCATCATACCACGAAGCATACTGGAACTTATGTGTTCCAGTCTATAGTCGCAGAAAAAATAAACAAATTCTATACGAGGATTTAATTCATATACAGTTTTTCTAAGATTTTCCTCATAACCGATATCATAAACATTTCGTAATCCTCTAACGAAAAATTTTTTAATATTCAAACTATTAAACGGAAATAATTCCGTCACTAATCCAGAATATTCAATCATTTCATTTGGAAGGGATCTTGGCATTGGCAATAATTTATTTGTCTTGTCTGGATTAATTCCTCTGGCAATGACAACTTTATCAAAAATTTGCTCCGCTTTTAAAACTATATCCTGATGACCAGACTGGAAAGGATTGAATGACCCTGGATAGATTCCTATGCGGTATAGGCGAGTCTTGACATAGGTGATGAGTTCATCAAGATGGTGTGGAACCTTAATTTTTCCTTTGATGTTTTCAAGGAATTCGGTCCGGCCCTTTATGTAATCGTCAATGCTGAACCGCTGATACTCTTTGAATATCCCGTGCTCATAATCGAGCAATTCGATCATGGGGGCCCGCAGGATGGCCAAGTCAAGATCGAGAATGATCTTCGTGAGTTTGTCGACACCCGTATAATCATGGTCTCTTGTCGCCATAATTAATTTACAGACAATTTCAGTATCGGGGTCATTGGGAAACCATTCCGAGAATATCCCGCAGGACTCTTTTTCTGTCGTTCCCGCATCATGAAACAGGATGGCAAGTTCCAATCTGAGTCTCTCTTCCCGAGTCAGTTCAGAAATCATATTCAGATCGTCCAGCATTTTCAGCACATGAGTTTCCCCATGGTATGACCGGCCGAAGGTGTAGTACTGGGTCAGTATTTTTTCGACCTTTTCAGGATCTATCATTGTCGGGTATTTTCGCATTTTTTATACCTTCACATTCAGGCCTTGGTCAGTGAGAATGCTCCATGCCTTTTTGATGACCGATTTTTTGCTCTTCGGACTGAGCTTGATCTTGATCCCTGTCTGGGTCTTGACCAAGTCGATGATCTGAGACCCACTCAGACCCACCAGTGATATCTCGTCTTTGGTCGTGACCTTTGAATCAAAATTAAGGATCTTGAGGGCATGTTTTATGACGCTTTTTTTGCTTTTTGGCGATACAGGAATCGTTTTCCCAGTCATTTTTTTGACATAAGCGATGATCTCGGCGCCGGACATGGCTTCGAGATCCTTTTCATTCAGATTCCGGCCGGGTTCTTTTACAACAGTATTATCAGAAGAAGTGTCAGTCACCGGCTCAGTTTTTTCGATTTTGACATAATGCTCTTTGATCTCGTCCTTGCCCTGACGCAGAACCTCATATCGGCAGACACGGATCTTCTGAGCACCATGGTCATTAGGAATGCAAACCACATCCTTCGGGTTGACTTTGACCTCAAGCATGGTCTCGCCGGCTCCGCAATGGTTCGCATAATGATATTCAGCGACATGAAGACCCGTACTGCAGGTCACCGCAGGATTTGGGTCGCATTTATTTCTGTCCATGGTCACGGTCTTACCCGGCGTGTTGTCATAGGTTTTGCTATAAGAATCAACCAGCTTTCCATTAGGAAGTATTGTGACATATTTGTATGCCAGAAAGCACCCATCTGGAGTGATGGGCCATGAATATTGCCTGAGATATTCGAAAAACTGCTTCACTGCATTCTGATCAGGATTTTGTTTCAGGTTCTCAAAGAACTTGGTCAGGGGTCTGAACGGGTGTTTTTTATTCACGAAGTCAACCAGTTTGCTGGCCAGAACAGGTTCGAGTTTCTCTCCCGTGACCTTATCAACGATGCTTTTCCCTTCGAGTTTGAAAGGAGTTTTCTTCTCAATGGTCTTCTCGGGATAGAGGAAATCGGCGAGGCTGGTTTTGTTCTTTCTCCGGATCAGTTTCATTACCGTGTCGTACCGGTCGGTGCCCTTCGGAATGGCAACAGGGATTCCGTTGATAACAATGGTGATATGATTCTCAGTTTTGACCCATCCAATATCCATTATGTACTCCTTCTACCATGTTTCGAGTATAATTTTTTTATCACAAGCTGGGCAGGTGATATGCTTGTCACCATTTGACCCCCGCTATAATCTGTCCCATGACATTCTTTGACATCTTTCGGAACATATTCCAAAATTTTTTTTGACGACCCGTACTGTCATGGCTTCTCACTCCTTTAATAGGCTTCCAGTCTGTTGCAATACAGCATTGGTATTCAGATTGAAACGCAAAGTTTTTGTGGCGGTATCGAAACAGACCAGTTTATTATCATAACATTCCTGAATCCCCGGCCATAATCCAGTCCACACATCCTCCCCGCACTCCTCACAATCGCAGCCCAGCCTCTGTCTTTTGGTTTTCAGGCATCGGGCCACATCACAACCATTCACATGTTTCTCGCCAACTTTGACTGCACAGTCCGGACAGGATCTGGTCGCTGTTTTTTTTTCGTCCGCCAATAAACCGTCAAGCATCCATTGTGGAGGATTTTCTATTCTGTAGAACATTATAGTTTCCTTCCGGTCAATTCACATATGCGTTTGTAATGAGCATCGAACCAATTGCCCATTTCCAAGCTTCCTTCATTCTGCCAAGTGTCGACGACATCATTGAGCAGTCCGGCCATCTCTTTTTTGTCTTTTGAAGCCAGTTCGATGCCGGCCATAGCCGAATTGACAACATTTGTGGAAGATTGTTCGGCTTGAGCAAATTGCCTGTTTGTGTCCTCATTCACAGCTTTTCTAATCGAGTCCCTGATAATTGCAAGATCGCTTGCATGTGTAAAAAGAATTTTACACATCTCAGGATTGCCCGTTGTACGAAAGGCTTCAGAAAGACTTTCAAGGGCTATGGCCTTATCTGAAATTTCCCTGCAGTTCTCATAAATAGTTTCGACGAAATTTTCCATTATTGCCTCCCCTTATGCCGATCCATATCGATATGATTTGAAACACCGGTCGCTATTTTCATTGGTTGGATTGAAACCGAGTGCCTGCAGTTCTGCCAAATCGCTCTCGCTGACAAGAGATGGGGTCAATCAAGACTAAAAGCGTATCATGCTCGCAATGAGTTGGATTGCCCGGATTCCCGTACTTCCGAAGTATTTGTAGGGCTTTGATGAGATCATCCATTTTTAATCCTCCAAGATGGATTTTATTTCTGCAAGATTTTTTTCAATCATATCGTCGTCTCCGAGTTCGAGCCATCCATCGATGTTGTCGAGATATTCTTCAAACAGCTCTTTCAGTCTTTGATGGTTCATGCACACGCCACTAATTCAGGCTGATTTGCATCTATTGCGAGTTGTTCGTTCTCTTTATCAATCAGGGCAATGTATCTGTCAAATTCCTTCTGCTCCGCCAACTTTGTATGATTTTCAACATGTTTCAAAAGAGGATATTTCACCATAATATCCTTATAGGTCTGCTGGGCTTTTTTGAATGCATCATTCATGGGATATTTGTCCAGTACCATTCCTTGACTCGGAAATTCGTCAGCCAGTCCCCATATCTTGTGATCTGACCTTGCCTTCTTTTTCAATCCGGCTATGTAATTCAAGTCCTTTTTAATCTCATCCTTAAAAGTGAGTGAACTGAAGACAATAATGTCTGAGAAATCCAGCGCCCTCATGATATGGCTGAGCTCACTGAAATCATGCTCGACTGTTTTGAGCACTGCATCATATGGCGTGCAGAGGTCTTTGATAAAAGGAATGAATTTCGGTCGCACGATAAATGCCCTATAGCCGGATGCCTCTTGAGTCAGATAATACCATATGGCATCTTCCCGTTTCAGGTCAGAAATTTTGGGCAGAGCAATATACATAAACTTTATTTTAGCAAGTTCTGATACATGAAAATTTTTCGGAATGGGAATGCAGTTTTTACACCCCCAGCGCCAGCCCCGGCTCAAGGTATGACCACGGATCTCATTCACTTCTAGTTTCGTTGTGCCCTTTTTCTGCCTGATGTACGGAACCTCGGAATACAAAGGAATCTTTCCGATAAGTTTTTTGAACTCCTCATATTCCTGATTTTTTTCAGTGCTGTATGGTCCGACCACATAGAAAAATTTTTTGTCTTTTAGAAGAGTGTCGTTTCTGGGTGTCATGAACTTCTGCAAATCCATCTCGACACAGGGGATGGTCAGAAGATCATGGGGAATGTCACAAGAGAAATGTTTGGTATAACCCCCATAATTTTTTTCCACCCGGTAGAGTTTCATGGAATCGAATTCAGATGAGACCTTTTTTCCGCTCCATGTGACCGCATGATTACTGAGAAGACCCTGACAGGGTCCCTCAAGTACTTGGGCACGGTAGATCTTTGCCTGCAGCATGGTGGCTGCACCGGCGACTTTCTGAACCAGCATGGCCAGTTCATCCTTCACAAACGCATCGTAGACCTCTTTAAGGGCCTTTTTGGTCTTGTCATCGTAATGAAGTGATTCCCGGCTGGCAGCTATTGAAAGGACTCCGGTTTTGAATTTGAAAAATACAGAGCACCGGCTGGGATGCGTGAACACCAGAAGATTCGAATCCAAATAGTAAGGGATCGAATCTACCAAGGCATAATAGCCGTCCCTTGAATAAAGGGCGGAATTTCCAACGAGTATGGCCCGGTCGTCTTCCCTGATGATTTTCGGAAAAAAACAGTTTTCGTCAGCATGCTCATCGAGACCCATGTAAATCGGTTTGTCTTTCCAGAAAAAGGTCGCCCTGTAGCATTCCTCGGAGAACCGGTGCCTGTCCCTGTCCTTTATGGGAATGATTATGGCCGTTCCGTTGCACTCGGTCGTGGGCTCGGTATGGGTCAGAAAGACCTTTCCTGATCGGTTGTTCTCGATAACGGCCTGATACGAGTATTTTTTGCCCTCACATTTGGTCACGACTGAGAAGGTGTCTGCATAAGCGAAAGGGGTCTTGCAGCCGAGACCGTATCCTCCCGTCTGGGTATTGGTATCCCGTTTGGTCGAGGCCCCATAGTACACGAAGATTTCAGTCATTCGTTCTGGCGAGATACCGGGACCCTCATCCTCGATGATCAGGTCTATTTCGGTTGGACGGAAGAGACTATCTACAATGCTGATTTTAATGGGTTTATGTTTCTTACCGACTTCTCGGTTTGCATCACGGGCATTGGAGGCAATCTCTTGGCAGATGGTGGCGATAGGGTCACTATACATCTTCGATCTGAGGATCTCAATAATGAGTCCCATGTCGATGGAACGAATACCAAATAAAGCTTCTTTGAATTGCTCAGTTATAACTGAATCTTTTTCAGAGGGGAGCTTCATATCCTATTATACAAGAATTGGCGGAGAAATTATGTTATTTAATCTTATCGAGAAATTTTTCCTACAATTTTTGCATATGAGTCTTTTTGATGGGCCTCTTATGCAGTTGAATATTACATGATATGATGCACAGAAAGGGCATTCAATTTTTCGTTCCAAAACTTTATTCACAACTCTCAGACTATCAAACAGAGCTTTTTTTCGGATTATGAATATCGTGGCATTTTTGTACAGATATTTTTTGAATTTGATTATATCGGAAGTTTTCATAAGATACAAAACATGCATCAATTGTTTGGCTTTTTTCCCATTATCTTTTTCTTTATAGAAAAAATTAAAATCGTTTAATCTGCCATTTAATTCTTTAAGAAATGTCTCACAAACAGAACCTATTTCTACATATCTCAAATTAGGGCGTTTTTTCATCACACATATAGACCCATCGGCGTCAAAAAATCCCCTTATAAAATGGTGTTCTAAGTCTGATGGTATAATGGGATATTTTAATTTATCTTTATTATTAGCACAACTTTTTCGAGGAACCAGCCCATGAGCCATCAAATCTCTCATGACCGGGCCGGAACTTAATCTGAGGCATTTTTGTATTTTATTTTTTGAATTATATTTTGAATAATCGTGGCTTTTTGGTGGACAGAAAAAAATCAACTCTTCACGCATCCTATCAAGTATATAAGAATCTTCTACATCAATACTTATTCGAATATCCCTGAAAGTATTCTCTTTTTTTGCTAATGTGCCATCCCCATACATAAATCCCAAAAAATAGGCTTTTATTTCAGTATTAATATTTTTCAACTCACCTTTATATTTATAACAATATTTCACATACCTCCACTTTTCATCTGAACATCCTATCTATTTCCGGATCGATTGGAATGTTCATCCAAACTGAGTCAGACCAGAAATCGACATATTTTTGTCTCATGCCTGATTCGACATACAAAAGTTGATAGACATGATCATTAGGAGCGATATATGGGTTTTCAGCTCTGAAGAGATTTTCATCCAGTCCAAAATATCTGCATGCAAATAAACCAACCGCCCCCGATCTGCTTATGCCGGCAGCGCAATGAACAGTAAGAGTATGAATATGATTCTTCTGATTGATTGCTTTCAAAAATGCAATTGTTTTTCTGGCCTGTTCTCTGGTAAATATTGCCTTATATACATCCTGATGTAATTGAGTCAGTTCATTCAAATCCCCTTTATAAGGAGTTACATCTGTAAACGAAAGACCCAGTGTGGGAATGCCTTTGATTTTTAATTTACCCTCTGTATTTTTGTCTATCAGAACCCCATTTTCGTAGGAATAAATGGAGATTATGGCAGTGCCTTCCAATAAAGACACTGGGCCACGTAGAAGGGCCTTTACCACATCTCTCGGGTAGACTCGGATTCTGTTAATCACTTTAGCACCGCACATCCCAGAGGCCCTCATAGCGGGCATAGAAATCAGTTTTTAATTCCTCAAATCGTAGATGCAATGTATCGCCACATGCAAATTTCCTGATTTTACTGTAGACCTCTGAATTATAATACTGCCACTGATAATAGAACATAAAAAACTGCATTTTTTCACGCAAAGCGGAATTTCTTACAAGGAAGGGTGTTTTGCTATCATAGTATTTGTAGTCTTCTGCTGAGACAAACTGATAATAGTCGTCCCATAATTTTGTTCCCCTGAAGGGCATGAGAAAATTCCCACAGATCATTTCGGGTTTCAACTCTTCCAGTCTTTGAATCAATTTCTTGTAGAATTGTTCACCCAATTCCCGCCCGACAATTTTCAAAGGATTCACGATGAAGCTGAGATAGATAAAAATACCATGCCGTTTTAATCGATCACAGACGGCATCAAGATCCTTATTCTTGCCATAGCTGACTGTAACGTCTTCAAGCCCGAGACAGATCATATAGACATTATGATTCTTCATAAACTCGACGGTCTCTTCACTGAGCAGATTGGCCGAAGCGAAAAGATAGATTTTTGCCCCTGGAATCAGTTTCGAGATAATCTCAAGCCGTTCTTTCCAGTCCTTTTGAAGAGGAAAGTTTTCATCTCGGATGAACAGATAATCGGGCCAGTATCTGTCGTGAATTGCTTGGGCCTCTTGATGTACAAGTTCCAATGGTTTCGACATGATCTTCGGCGCCATGATGGGAGAACAACAGAAGTCGCATTTAAATGGGCATCCGACAGATGTGTTTATTGACGAAAATATGCTCCCGGGTTTTGCATTGGGAATGATCTGATGGTTGTACTTGCAATCATAGAGGTCGAATCTGGGGATCTTTTTATAATTCGTGATTCCATTGACGATCTGACCCTCCTGAGCGAGAGTCGACCGAAAGTCATCACAGGTTCCTACAATAATTTTTGTAGCATAGTTTATGAACTCTTCGGGAAACATCGTGGGATGATAACCGCCAACAATGATTTTATTCCTGTCATGTTGTTCTGCCCATGCCTTGAATTCATCCATCCCTGTCAAGTACACGGAACAGAGAAAATACTGGACTGATGAATTGCTGAATCGATGGTTTGTCATGGAATATTCAACATTGTCCCCATCAGGTAGAACGGTAAGTACAGAAGGTTCGAGTCCGAGGGTCATGTTTTGTACAGGGAAAGAGAGTCCGACAATACGGTTTTTCTTCACCTCAATGATCGGGGTAAAGTCTATGGGTTTCCATGTCTTATTCGTACCTTCAATCATTTCTCCATCCCATGTTCATAATCGTCAAATGTCGGACGTGGTGCTTGTATATCAATGCAACTGTACTTGCTGAGGGTATTGTGAGTTCTTAGTAAATTCAGTTCATGACTGGCACATCCCTTAGGTTGTTTTTTATGGTTTTCCTTCTTTTTTTTGACAAAATAAATGGGTGCATCTCTTGGCATATCATCCTGCCTTTTTCATTTTGTAAACATTTCCGCCTGCCCGGACAATGGCCTCGTCGGTCTCAATCAAAATTTTCATGGCCAAGACCCGGTCTGTGAGAGGAATGGAATTCGCCCCGGTGAGCACCGCTGTAGAATCCTTCAACCCTATGCAGATCTCCTCGATTTTCCTGCCCTTTTCCCATACTCTGATGTGCATGCTGTTTTTGAGAATTTGATATAGAAGACCGCTCTGGCCCCGGACATTGAGAAACCCATATTTGAGGTAATGCCGGAACTCGGTCTCGGTGATCATCTCCCGTAAACTCTCGAGAGCAACTTGTTCCGGACCCTCAGTCGTATCATAGGAGCATTCATGGACACGGGATTTTGCCATAATGGTGAGATTGGTCTTGATCAATTTCCGGATAGGGTGCAGATTCTTGTTCTCGGACTCCTCATTCGTGCAATATTCATACCATATTTCATCGCCGACAACGGTGCCGGCAGGGACGGTTATGATCCGGGCCTCGATCTTCGCCATAATCACATTCAGTTCAGGCTCTGCAGAGATTGTGCTGGAAATCTTGTCATTCAAAATAAAGGGGCTCGGTTCGCATCTTATTCGGTGACCAATCTGTTCGACAGGCTGACTGGGTCCCATCGGCTGTGCTTTTGCAAATATATTATAGGACGTGATGTACGATGTCTTCTCTGCCATGGGAGACAAGGCTGGCACTGCTCCCGCGGGGAGCCTGATGACCCTTTCTCCAAGGGCGTAATTACGCCTTACAAAGCCTCGATAATCATCTGATTGACAGACATGTTCATCAACAATTTCTAAGTCATCAACGACATGTTCACTTGTATTAGGAAGTACTATTTTTTCACCATCTTCAAATTGATCGGAAGGAGGAAATGGGCCTGTTGGAACCCCATCAATCAGGATGACCGTTCTGTCTAAAGACCCTTCCCTGAGCTCTTGCATAGAGGCTGGCCCATCAATTTCAAGCCTATCTAAGCTGTTCCGTTGATAGCCCATAGCCACAGCTAGGGGTCCGGGCGTCGGTTCATTTCCGACCCGATAGAGGAACGGAGTTCGGTTATAGGCATCCTCTTCAGCATGGTCTACTGAGACGGGCATGTGTGTGGCAGATTCTGGGATTGTAAAATCCCCGATTTGTGTACGGGCGTCACGAGTAGGATCAACCAAAGGCATTCCTATGACATGATCAAATTGGGCCTCAACAGCGCTTCCAGGAGCCCCTATCGGATAGAGCGTGAGCTGAGCCTTCGGTGGTTCTGGAAGCTCAAAACGAGCCTTGAAATCATGCCTCATATGGGCTTGATCGGCAGGAGAAAATTCGCCGGCAGGTTTGCCTTCCAGCACTGCCCCTTGGGACAGCAATTCTCCATAACTAATTTCAGGGCCAGTATGATTGGGAACTTTGCTATCACATCCTCCAAATTCAACTGCTCGCCCCCCTATAGGAATCATTTCTTTTGGCTGAGAATTTTCAACCCAGAAATTTTCTTCACTTTCTTTAGATGCTTCGGTTACTTCATTCATGACCCGTTCATATCTTTGATGGCCCGTTTCCAAGGCACGAGCAAACTCTTCTTGATGATCTACTGCTGCTGGTTGCACTACTACATTTGCATTCTCAGGTCTTTCCAGGTTAGTTTGCTCGACACATTCCACGACCATATCCCGGGCCTCATCGGTCATCTGCAGAGGCATGGGAGAGGATCTCAGACCCGGATTGGTACCGTAGATCGCGGAGTATTCCCTCAATTTATCGTCTATGTAATGGCTCAGACGCATCATAGTTTCTGTTGTGATGGGCTCGCCAAAATATTCATTCGGCAGATCCCATTCGACCGTCATATGATCAATCGAATCTTTGATTGTCTGACCCTGTCGGAACTTTTTGATTTCGTCAACGAGTGTGGTCATATCAGTCTACTCCCCAAAAACAAGACCATTGGCCTCAGCTATTTTCCCCTTTTTACGAAGAGCCGTAACCTTTTTCCATCTTGGGTCTTTCCAATAGGCATCCCAAGGGCCTCTCGTTGCTCAAATCCATCCAATTTTTTTTCCATGTTGCATCCTTTATATCCTGGCATGTCAAAATATTCATTTTAACCCTTTTAAATACTCCAGTCGTTTCCGCAATCCAACCGTTCCACCACCGAGATATGGTAAACCCAGCTCAGTGCATATTTCATGACATTTTATCAGATCATTTTTAATAGCAACTGCTTCTACGGCTAGTTCTTTCAATCTTTTTCCTGCTATATGAACCCGATCGTCATCATCAACAATCCCGGCAGCGGTTAGGAGATCTTCAAGAGAATCTATTTTAAATGTGAAGTCAGGTATGTCCATCGTCACCACTGTGCCGGACCATGATATACATGCCCATCGACAATATCCCCATCCTCGATCCATGGCGTGTCGATATCTGGAGACGGATGGGCAGTTTTTTGACCAAATTCCTTTTTCAGCTCTGCCTGTCGTTCTGCAAGGGATTCCCAATTGTAGCCCTTCCCTGGATGTTCTTTTACTGACACGAAAATGGTTTCACCCATTTTCTCAACGTCGGTGATGGTGGCTCGTCCCCCTTCCACATCAGTTGAGCCGTGGGAAATGGAGCAACGGGAATCGACATAAATGGTGTCACCAATTTTGGGGACTTTGCTCTGTGCCTTGATTGTTTTCTTTTTCATATTTTTTGTTCCTGTCCGCCTATGTATGGCCTATCATTTTCTGTCTTTGTTCATTTTTTCAACCAGCCGGGAAAATAACTTTTCATGAACTTCTCATATGGTGTTTTGTCAAGTTTCCAATATCTCTTGAAGAATGCCTTATCAGATTTATGGGTCTGGGGAAGTCTGCTGTTTTGAACAGGTAAGTAAAACATCTCGAGTTGCCATTGACTTTTGCATTTCCCCATCTTTGCCATAGTAGCAAAATTGAGCTTGATGTTGTCAATCTTCCACTGACAAATATGTCTGGAAGGTTCTCCCGTGGAGAGACTGACCATCTCTGTTCCGATCCAGTCTTTTGACAGATACCATACGTCGTCAATACCAACATAAGAGGTGAGGAATTCTGCAGCCTCCGAATCAAAACAGACCCTCATCCGGCCACCATGCTTGGCCTTGATCTTCCGCAATTTCGAGATCAGTCTGTTCAGGGTCAGGGCAGGATATTTGTCTTTTCGTTTCATCTCGTGCCTTTCATTAATTTCCTGCGTGGCGATCTTTTGTAATTACAATTCATTATTAGACATAAATTATATCGATTGTCTGCTTTTGTGCAGGTTTTGCATTTTCCAATACTGCGTTGGCGCAGTTGTTTTTTGCTTAAACACCGTATGAAAACTGAAATACCGTGCGACACAAAAGTCTCCTATCCCATTGAAAAATTACAGATGTGTTCAGACCATTTGGGCTTTTTGCAGGGGATCCATGACCCCATAAGATATCTTTTATGAGGTTTGTATTTGAACCATTGCATGGCTTCGGTTATGTAACCTCCACCACAGATTCCCGATCTGACCTTTTCTATCACCACATAATTATATTCCATTTCGTGCATATCGCCGGAATTCATTCCAACAGCTTTGACGGCATCATCAAGGTCAATGAACCAGCCAAAACATCTGGAGCCATATTTTCCCTTGCTACGCCGACCGGGGGGCCCTGTAATGGCCGTGACCATGAATATCTCCCCGACCTTTCCGGAATAAAGGGGAAAGCTTCCAAGAAAATGACCCGTTTTTTTCTTCATGCTTTTCTCATCCTCATTGGAGTTTCCAAGACATATTTATCATTCTGACCCAAGACCATTCTGAATACTTCACAGTTTTGTGGATTTTTGTACCCGTCAAATTGTTCATGACTCCAATGGAAAAATCTGGTTAGAAAAGCTTTCAGGGTCAGGCCATGAGTGACAATAATGTTTATATCAGAATAATGTTTGTCAAAATCCCTGTAAAGGGTGTCGATAAAAGTGGTTATCCGGTCATAGACATCGGCGCCACTTTCCCCGTGGGGCATTCTGTAGAAAAATGTTCCGAATGCTTTCCTCTCCCTATTGATTTTTCTCTGAAGATGATCCTCTTTATAATTGCCCCATCCCTGTTCCCGGAGCCTGGGGTCCTCATATGATCTTACTATAACAAATTTCTTTCCCAGCCCCTTTATTATTCCCTGAGTTGTTTCTCTGGCCCGGGTCCAAGGTGAAGAATAAATCGTTACTTTTGGTTGATACTCATCAGAAAAAATAACTCGGCTAAGAGCATTTTTTTCAATATTTTTGCCGGCCTGCACGGCCTGTTTTCGGCCCTTTGCGGTCAGACCGACACGATAATCGGGGACAGTTTTGTAAATCTCTTCGTTGACATTGCCCTCGGACTCACCATGACGGACAAGATAGATAAACTGTGGTTTCATAACAGATTCCCTGATTTCTTTATCCGACCACATAACCCAAATTTCACCTCAAGATTTTAAATGTTTTTATCAATTTCTTTTTCCGCAAGTTTAATAAATGCCTCTGCTAAATTGACTGCCTTGATTAATTCAGCGGATGCTCCGCACATTTCAATTGCTTGTATAAGTTCATAGCCCTTCTTGGCAAGAATGCTTCGATTGAGGCATGCCATACAAAGTGATGTAACAGTTTCACATTTTAAATCTAAACAAGTTGAAGGTCTTTTCATACTTCTTCCACCTCTTTATACCCCTTTGACAGAAGAAAGGCCCGGAGCTCGTCTTCTGTGACCCCGTCATGGACACCAAAAATTCCCTCCATCACCTCGTACATGTATTTGTCATATTCATCAAGTTCCTCTGCAGGAAGGGAAAAATTGTAATCAGGGACTTCTTTTTCCCCCATGAGAACTGTCAGCTTGGGGGCATCCAGTTCATCATTCTCGATAAGTTCTCGGGGAGTCCGTTCAATTCTGAATTTCATAATTAATTTCCGTTTCTATGTGAGACAGCTCCTCTGATAACACAACCGTTTTACAAACAGAACAGTACTTGATGAAATGACTCAAAAAATCTTCTTTCCTGGATCAACAGTTTTTAAGTTTTTTCTTGAGCTTATTGAGCATAAGTTTTTTAACTTCCGGAAAGGATTTATCTTTTTCATGAACGGAGATCCCGCTCGGAGTGTGTTTCATCTCGCAATGAATCTCAGTCCATATCTTTATAATGCAGTCTTTTTCTTTTATTTTCATTGAACTGGAGTCTTTAAATTTTTGAATTCTTGAATTTCGTCCATAAGTTTACTCCCCTATGATTTTTAACATTTTAGAATAGTTTTTTCTTTTGTGAGGAAATGTGCATTTAGAACAATCCTTTATTCCATCAATCCATTTGTAATTTCCCGGACAATTCTCATAAGCTATATTATCATAGTATATAGGGCAAAAACAAAAAAGACAGTTGATTTCTTTGAGATTGTGGTATGGATAATTTTTGCAATCCCTATTCTCAAAAAATATGGCACTGTTCTTCATAAAATCAATCCAATCCGAACTCAATTATGCCTTCACCTTCGAGATTATCCAATTTGGACTTTCTTGCCTTTCATTTCTGTTTTTATAATTATAAACCATTCTTCCAAATTTTTTAACAACAAGGGGACATGTTCTTCCCCGCCAATATCCATATTTAAAACATCATCATACTTTCCTTTTTTTAGGTTTTTTGTCAGGAATTTCCTCGATGACATCCTTGCCCTTTTTCGAGTATGTCCGGCTCCCCATCTGAATGCTCTCAATGCCGAACCGTTTCATCATGTCCAGACTTTGACTGGCATAATGTTTTTCCAGTCCTTCCAATTTACGCCTAGCCATTTGTCCCTCCAATAATCACTATTGAGTGCTTTTTTTGATCAAGCAAAATTCATGAGACTCTCCTATAACAGCCTCGAAAACTGCTCTCGATTAATCTTTCATCAGTAAACACCCCTCCAATGGAATATCTGATCCAACCCTCTTTCACATCGAGGATCTCAACCGTGGGGCGCTCTCGGGGCCAAGGACCGTCATTACCATCTCGTAAAATCCATCGCTGCCCCTTTTCAATGAGGCCACCCTCAGAAATTCCCGATGCGATTTTGTCCACTTTCACTGCTTTTTTAAATGAAAATAAAAAGCATATCCCGATAATACAGATGATGCCGAAGATTATTACATACGTAAGCTGGGGTAGTGTCATTTATTTTTTTCCTTTTTTTCTCTCAGTCGTTTTTTGTTTTAACCGGATTGCCAAGTCTCAGAATCACGGCGCCATCCATGGGGCCACCGTGCTGAATTTCCATTCCGACGATCTCAAACTTCATCTACCCGGTATCAGCCAATATTGGAGCATGGTCATCAAGTGTGCCTTCATTGACCCGTGGTTGCAACCATTCAGCCAGATTTTCAACTGTTTTAGACATGCCTATCACTCCTGAAGAGATTTTTTCAGAGTATCAATGAACTTCTTGTCGAAGTCCACGAAAGCGATTTCAATGCCCTCAGAGCTCTTCGCAATGCGGCCCATGATCTCGGCCACGATCGCAGAATCAAGGCCTCCTACCCCTGTCGCCAGCGCCGTACAGCCAAATCTGGTGATTCCCTCAGATTTGGCCAGCTTGATTGCCGACCTAAAAGCATCCCGGACGATATCATAAGAGGTCGGGCCCCCCGGCTCTTTCATGGTGGTCGCGTGGATGATCCGTTTAATACCCAGATCCTTTAATTTGCCTGAAATTGTCGAATAGGCTTGTCCAGGCTGGGGATCCTGATCGGCACACACCTTGAATGCGTCGTGCATGATCTCGTCCCCACCGGCCTTTCTAATTGACCCTGCGATCCCTCTCCCCATGGGGCCTCGACAATTTGCGGCGTTTTGTATTCCGTCAAGTTTCAGTTCTTTGATCAATTCAAGCAGGTTACCGACTTGTGCTGTGTACATTTTTTCTCTCTTTCTTGTTTAGTTTTTTTGTTCATGAAAACCGACCAATTCTTTCGCGACTTTCTCCCATTTTTTCCGAAGATCAATCTCCTTTTTCATCTCACTGGAATGCTGGAATGCCATGACAAGCCCCAAGCTAATCCAATGAGTAAAATGAGAAAGTCAATTCCCAAGGCTGCTGGTGATAGCAATGTGTGCATTTATTGCAGATCCCTCACTATCTGTTTCAATTCCTGTTTGAACTTTTCTATGTCGAGACCACAGTGTTTTATTGCCGGATTACGTTTCTCTTCCTGAATGATCAATTGAACGATAGCCTGTAATTCCTGTGCGACACGATGTCTTACAAACCGGTCCCGAGCAACTTTCGTTGCTATGGCCCAAGTTCTTCGTATGAGGATCCGTTCCCGCGGAGTCAGCGATCCGAGAGTAATCAGCCAGTCATTCATTGTCCGTAATTCATTCGTTTTCATATCCCTCATATCTCCTGAAAAGCTGTTGAAGCGTAAAATCCGTTTTCCTGAAAAAATCTTTCGGCTGCTTCCTTCGACATCTTTTTAAGAATTAGTCCATCAAGGACTGAAACGTGCTTTTTCAGACTGATAAGATCAGTATCATCGAGTCCGTGATCTGTGAATTGGGCGATATGGCCACAATTGGCACAGACCGAAATGGATCCCGGTTTAGGGTCTTCAGCATGACCCACAGAAGTGGTGGCATCCAGCACAGCATTACAGCGATTGCATTCGAAGGGGTCGTGTCGTTTGGATACTATTTGTATTTTTTTCATTGTTTTTTCTTCAGCTTTTTAAAAGTCATCCATAAAAATGTTGCAGTTATGGACAGGGCTACTCCTAACCATAGATACATCCAAATCAGCGGAGTCAGACCCACGACAGATGCAAAAGCCTCAAGATCGGAACTCGGTCCTATACGATAGTCCTGAATGACATAGAGAATAGAAAGAGTACCTGCAAGTATCAAAAACCATCGTCCAGACCATGCCACTTTTGCAAACAAAAAAAGCAATAGCCCCCCTATGACAGCCGTAATGATGAACGATGAAAACGTGCTGAACCATATGAGAGAGGATATGATCATAGCCGCGGCGACTATTCCCGAAAGTACCCTGGAAAAATATCTATGCCTGATTCCCACATAGAGCATAATGTTGCCAAAAATGACACTGCCAAGATAACCACCACAATCGATCAGTGCTTGATTTCCTCCCGAAGTAGTACAAAAACCGCTCCCGTCGAAGTTAACTTGGAGTGTGACAACATGACCCCCAGTTGTCAAACAAGTCATGGCGTGACCCAGCTCATGAAGGAAAGCCACCAATAAAGGCAGAATAGGGATGTGTTCCAAGTTTTATTGTTTTCCTCTATTTCACAGCCATGACAACGGTTTCATTTTTCGTGTATTTTCGGAATAGCCTCACCACATCTTCCAGTTTGTTACCGAAAAATCCACAGCCCCAAGCACCGATGATGAAGGTGGGATAATGAGCAACCATCTCACACATGGTAAAGATCCTTCTCTCGAGCTCCTCGGTCACGTTTTCATACAAGGCAGGCTGGCCCTTTCTGGGGGCGAGAGGCGCTGGCACGCAAATAAAGTCCCTGAGCCATGGTTCATGATATGTACTGACAATAGATTCTGGAAGTCGTGCCGTCGAAGTTATTTGCAGGCCCTTGAGAATGATATAGAACGGTTTCATGTTGTCACCGTACAGATGCAGATATGGCTGTAACCGTTCCACAAGGTCAGTCCGTCTGGCGATCCATTCTTCTTGGCCCCGTTCATGGTTCATGTAACCACCCCCTGGCCGTCTGTGCGAGGCAAATACCAAGCTGATACTGTCGGGATATCTGATAGCGGCAGTAATGGTGTCAGCTTTTAAATCAATCCATTTCATTTCTTTGTCCTCTTTTTTGAGCCTCTTATAGATTATACGGAAGATTCCTGCAAGTATAACGGTCATAAATGTCAGTACTGTAAAAAAATTTCATTAATTGCCTCTCAGTTTTTCTTCCATATGGCGATTGCACAATCTGGCAATGGCATTCAGAAGATCAATGAGAGAGTCCGGCCTGATGAATTGGTCTTTCCCCTTGGAGAGGAACAGTTCGCATCCCGCGGAATGCTTGCACCATCCCGAATGGGTAAAACCATAATAGGGAACATGACAGATGTAACCCCGTATTTTTGATGCCTTTTTACCATCAACCCAAGGATGGGAATAATCGACGAGGAGGTTTTGACACTCACAGCAACATTGATGGAACGGAGGGCTGTTCTTCATGCATTTTCCACCCTTTGAGAACTCCCGCCTGTTCCTGTCTTTTACAGACTCAATTTTGGTAGCTTTGTTCATGCCTCGAAGACCCCCGATTTTTTCAGTTTCGACGGCTGGGTTTTGGGTCATTTTGCTACCCCTGAATTTGTTCCAAGTCTATTAATAAATTGGCCCGTTGGAAGAAGAGAAGAGAGACCCTTTGACTTTTTTGTGCCCAAGCCTGTCCCCGATATAATGCAATCATGTATCTGGGGAGATCAAGGGATGCCTGAAGTGTGGCCAAGACATTCAGCCAGTCTTGGTCTTTAATTTGATTGATCAACTGTGTTTTCAGGCCCTTTTTTTCTTTTTCTGGGACGACATAATACATGTCCTCACCGTAGAGCATATTGATATCACCAGCTAAATGATGGAGCCAGTTCTTCTCGTCATCATTCAACATTTGCTCGAGGCTTTCCAGTTCATCCCGAAGAGGATCTCCCCCGTCCTCCTCGTCAGGATGGAGTGCAATCAGTTCATGAAGCCTGATCAGTCGATCAATGTATGTTTTAAAGGAGTCATCATCCACAAAGGCCTCTTTTATTTTTTACTTATTCCTTCAACAATTTTTTCGCCCAGCCCATGTCTTCCCGCCATTTTTTTATACGATATATAATGGTTTCAACAGACTCATTCAAGTGTTTTCAACCTCGGTAGCATGTCCCGCTATTCCCTGTCGTTCATGGGTCTCTTTATCTTTCACGATCTCATAACTTGCTTCTTTCACATCGGCACTTCCTAAAAGGTCGTCTACAGTCTTTTGGATGACCCCTATTCTGATTTGTGCTATGATTTCATTCACGCCACAGAATCTTTCTTCTTTGAATCCTTATCATGGGTTCTTTGACTTCTTTCTCGAACCATATCAGATCATTTCTCGTTATGGCTAAAGGCATTTTGAATTGTGCCCTGTATCCATAATCAACAAGACCCTTGTCGAATCCGGTTCCAAGCACGATCTTTGTCCAGTCCCAATCAGGGCACTTTTTCAGAAAATCTACAAGGCCGACCAGAGTCGGTGGTTGAATTTCTGGCATATCTTCCCAAGATAAACACACTGCGTCATTAACGACTGTCCTGTACTTGATGATCTCAACTGACTCATTCATTTTTGTCAGGTTCCTGTAATATGGCGGTTACGACCATCTGATAGTTCTCACCATCCTCGAACCACAGCCCGGTTATCTCCAGTTTGCCCTCACGGCAATCCAGCAGACATTTGGAGATGTCTTCATAGAAAATCTTGGCATCTGCATTCGGTTTTTGTATGGTGCATTTATAAGCGCCAATCATTTGGTCACCTTGCTGCCTGAGCATGACATTGTAAGAATAATGATCATGCCGGAGTTGCTTGACCCAGTTTTTGACGGCAAAATCAAATCGGAACTCAGACCGATCCTGATAGTTCCTTCGAATTATCGAGATATCTTTGGTATGAGGGTCAGTTCGAAGAACATCCGGGACATCAAACCACTGAACTTTCCCTTTGTAGGTGTCAACGGATATCAGTCCAAGTTCTGCATCGGGAGCATTCGGATCGAATAGAATTTCCCAGTACATTTTACCCTCCTTTTTTAAACCCAGTCTGTGTCGGGGTCTTCCCCAAGAACGTCTATGCAAGCTTGGCGGAAGACACCTCTTTTCACTTTTTTAAATTTATCAAAAGTTTTTCGGTATTTTTTCAGCTCCCGCCATGTCAAGGCTCCATGGGGGTTTATGTCCAAAAAAGATGGATGACCTGCCCCGCCCAGACCGGTTTGAAAGTTGATCTTTTGCAAGACCTTCTTCAATTTTCGAGGAAGTCTCCGCTTTTTAACAGGTCCGGTTTCCGTCGACATATATGTAGCCACTCCTATGAAAACAACTGAACACCATTTTCGGTTCCTGCGTCCATGGAGGGCGCTGATCAGTGGACACCTCTTTCTTCAAAACCAATTTTGCACTTTCAAGGCACCAGCATCTCTTCACATTAATAGGATTATTGCCATTGTAGAAATTATCATCACAACAGGCGCAATACTTCAACCTATCTGTCTCTGAAAACGGAGCCTCGATTTTGGCCCCATCAAGAGTCATACAGGGCACATCCCCCGGCAGATCTTGCAGAACATCCACCTGAATACCAGATACGGCGACTTTAAAGAAAAAGTCGTTGCCACAATGGCTACACTTTCCTTTGAGAAAGCCCATGTTGATATAACTGTCTTTGAATTCATGTCCCCAATGGCATTTGGGGCACTCGATTCGAAAAGTCGTCTGCATTTTTTTTCTTTCCCTTTCAGCAGAATCGTTTGACTGATTCAAGATTCAGACCCGGAATTGATGTCAGGGCTCGGGCCGGGATCTGCGTTTCCCAGTCCCAAACTCTGGCTGTCACTGGGATCTATGTTTCTTGACTCCCGGAGTTGCCTCTTGAACATTTGTTGCACCTGAAAACATCTGGATTCGAAGAATCTCAGGCTATGTCTGTTTTGTCAAATATCCGCTCAACAATTCCACCAGCTCAGCTTTGTTGAACGGTTTACATATGCTACCTGTAAAACCATATTCGGTAGGTTTTTTAATTACAGGATCGTCTGCATACCCGCTCGCAACAAAAACCGGGATTTCCGTATTCAATTTCCGGATCTCTGCGACCGCTTCTTTTCCGCTCATGCCACCCGGAACGGTAAGGTCAAAAATCATTCCGGTAATCTTCCGGTTCGCTTTGGTTTCTGACGCGTAAAAGTCAATTGCATCTTTGCCATTTTCTTTACTTACTACCTTATACCCAAGAGTTCCAAGCATATCCCCGATGGTATCCCGCATTACTTCTTCATCATCCATGACTAAAAAAGTACCGCTTCCTTTATGTGTTTTTGCGGTTTTTTTGATTGCAGCCGAAGCGGATTCGGTTGACGCTGGCAGGTAGACTTTAAATGTGCTACCTTTGCCCGGCTCGGATTCTACATCAATACAACCTTCATGCCTTTTAACAATAGAATAGCAGGTTGCCAACCCAAGTCCATGCCCCTTTGCCTTTGTGGTAAAAAACGGATCAAAGATTTTTGAAATCAATTCTTTGGGTATACCGACACCGGTATCCTTTACGGAAATACTGACATAATTTCCATTTGCCAGTAACGGATGCTCTTTTTCTTCAAGAGCAATATTTCGTGCTGTCAATTCAATTGTACCACCAACCGGCATTGCCTGTTGTGCATTGATGATGATATTATCGATGACCTGGCCAATCTGGTTCTTGTCGAAATTACAGGCCCACAGGTCTTGTGGTACATCGAAATGGCAAGAAGCACTCGATCCGCTGAGCGCAAATTGTGCGGTTTCCTGAACAAACGGGAACAGGTTCCCGGTTTGCTGAAGAGGAGCGCCGCCCTTTGCGAAAGTCAGCAGTTGTCCGGTCAGCCCCCGCGCCCTGTCTATTGAATTAATTGCCTTGGAAAGGAAGGTGGTGACTTTACTATCTTGGGACACCACTCTTGCCATGTCGATATAGCCGAAAATGCCGCCCATCAGGTTGTTGAAATTATGGGCGATTCCGGCAGCGAGGATGCCGAGGGATTGGAGCTTCTGAGCTTTTTGAAGTTCCTCTTCCATGCGTTTGCGCTCGGTGATATCCTGGACCGTGCCGAAAAGCCCGTTGACTTGTCCTTTGGCATCATATTTTGCACCGCCAAACGCGTTTACGTGGCGGGTGTCTCCGTCCGGGCGGATAAGTTCCAGTTCAAACTGGTATGGTTCACCGGTTTTCATTGCTCTTTCAACGCCGTTTTTAAGCAACTCCCAGCTCACGGGAGTATACAGATTGGGATGTTCTTTGTATGTGGGTGCTGGATGCATCGGGTCGAGACCGGCTATAGTATAAAGCTCCTCTGTCCAGGTTACGGTATCAGTTTCGGCTTGCCAGTCCCAGACCCCTAAATGTGCCAGTTTTTGTGCCTCATGAAGCCTTTTCTCGCTTTCCCTTAGCAACGCCTCTGCCTGCATGCGCTTGGTGATGTCGCGGGAGAAAGCCAACACACACGGACGTCCATCGAAGGTGATGGGTCCAGCGCTGAACTCAATAGGAAATATTGTGCCGTCCTTGCGCATATGCAGTGTTTCACCCGAAATCCATTCGCCCTTTTTAATATCCCCGAAACGTCCCGGCGCTCTCGCTACAGAATCTGGCACATCGAGATCGGTGATTCGCAGCTTCTCCATCTCCGTTATGGAATACCCGTGCATTTTGGCAGCAGCAGGATTTGCCAGTAGAATCTGACCGGCCCGGTCTTCAGCCAGATCCAAAATCCATATGGCATCGTTTGCTTGCTCGAATAACGTCCGGTATCGTGATTCACTTTCCTGCAGCGACTTTTCTGTCAGCTTTTGTTCGGTGATATCACAGATAATTCCTTCGTAGGACACCATCACGTTATTTGAATCCAGGTGTACAACGGATTTATCACTTACCCAGCGGATCTGTCCGTTTTTGCGTATGATGCGATGTTCGATAGCCGGCAGATCTTCTCCCGTCAGAATTTTTTGAGCATGTGCGACGACCCTGTCACGCTCCTCCGGCGGTACCATGCCTATCCAGAGATTGGGATTTTCCGCAAAATCCTCCGCGGTATATCCTGTGACTGATTTGCAGGCCAGGCCATGCCTGGTCTCTACTGCGCGTCCGTCACGGACTGTCACGGTATACACATAATCGGTAATCTCTTCCGTAATGCGCTCGTATCTCTGCTCACTCTCCTTCAGCGCATTTTCCGCCAGTTTGCGCTCGGTGATGTCACGATTGACAGCGATAAAGCCAATGGGTTGATTATTATCATCGGTAATTATCGAGAGGGTAGACAATACAGATATGCGAACTCCATCGCGCCGGTTCTGCGTCACTTCCCCCTTCCAAAAGCCGTCCCGCTTTATTTTCAGAAGAATAGCATCAAGTGAAGCGCCAAGATAGTCATTGATAATAAAATTTTCTAGGGGACGCCCAATTACATCTTCCGCCTTCCAACCGTATTGCTGCTCTGCGTAGGCATTCCAGTATTGAATGTTATACTGCATATCAGTTGCAATAATAGCGTCAGACACATGGGCAAGCAGCATTGCCTGATATTTAACCTGCTGTTCTGCGTGCTTGAGCATAGTTATGTCAGATGTCTCCTTCATGTTCACAACTCCCAGAAGTAAAGAGGATAGCGTGGTCTGGCCAAAAAGTGCCTCGGCCGTGGATGCAATTTCAGTCGGGCTGACACCGGGGACAAAAAAGTCATCGCTGTTAAGGTCTGAACCGGGACTGTCATCCTCAGCCTCTTCAAGCTCAGTTTTCGGCAGGGGAAATTTTCCCTGTATCTGACCGCAATCCAAGCACAGTTTGAATTCGACATAGTCTCCACCCCCGATGCCCAAGTCATCCGGCACATAGCCATCATTTTCTTTGCCATTGAGGGTGACATGACACAGATCTGAGCATTTCGCATTCACATCCAGAATTCGTTTGCTATTACATTTTTGACAGGGCACTTTTTCCCTCTCTTTCTTCTTCAATTTTGTGAATGGTCATGAGAGTCACTTCAAAGTCTCTCCCTCTCGAAACCTTTGTTTTATGCATCTTTTTTTTGTTGTTTTCAATTCTCATATTTTAAAAAGGAAAGGGCTGGAAAAGAGATCACAAAAACATAAAACCAAGACCAGCTAAGGCCCTGCTAACGAACAACAGACAACACGAAAAACCTAAGACGAAAAAGATAGTATCAATATCTTTTACACCATGTTGATCTGCTTCCCTTTGGGAGAAAACAGCGTCATTATTCCACTCCTCTTTCGAGGAACAGACAAGAGGACATTGTAGGACTTCTTTTCCAAATACCCCTTCCCCTTTATTTTACAGCGTAATCGATGTCGTTGCGTTGTTTGTTTCAATCCACGCACCCGTGTGGGGTGCGACCTGAACCTGTTCTAATGTCAACAGATAGATGTCGTAACATTGAACTCGTCGAGTTCGTCGGTCAGATCATTGATCTTTTTCTGACAGGTCTCGACAAGGGCGTTCTTTTCCGCTGTACTGAGCTGGGAGTTATACTCCGTTTGGGAATCGTGATGCCAGCTTTCCTGCATACCCTTTTTCGGGTCGAGCTCTTTCAGAAAATCTATGATGCCTTTCTGCTCGCCCATAGCAAGGATCTTCCCGAACATATTGCCGGCGATATTTGCTTTCATCACGGCTTCTTTGAGCCGGATCATCTCACCGGTTTTTTCCGTGAGCAGTGCGTCGAGCGTTTTAAAATCCTCGGTAAATTCGTTGCCCTTGATGGTGCTGACGCAAGCGGACATGCGCTTTTTGATCTCCTTGATCTCGCCCTTAAGTCTGGCGATCTTCTTCTGGGCCTTGACAATTTTCATCTGTTGTCTCCATTTCTAATGATAAGTTTGGGACCTTGAATATAACAACCTGCTGCATTAATATTTTTTATTAAACGGCCTTGTATCGTGTATTTTCCTGTGATTTGTTTTTCCACCGGGGGATGAATTTTAAAAGTGTTTCCTATGGCAACATTACCCCCCTCTCCAAAAGCTAAACCAGAATAAACTAATTTTTCACTATTTTTACCAATTTCTGATGCCATATAAGCAGACGGATAAGAAGGGTCCAAAATATTTATAATTGATAATAGACCGGTAGCCTTTTCAATCCTTACAGCTGAAAACCTATTAGAAGAAGATAAATAAAACCACTGTAAAGTGTATTCGTTATTACTACTGTTTTTCCATATATATTCATAGCTTACCGGAACACCTAAAGTCTCATAATAAATAATCCAGTATAACCTGAAACGTCCTTGTATGGGGTAAGTGAAATATTCTTCATGGGTACTTAAAGGATAACCAGAAAGTCCACCTATTTTTGATAATACTAATGTAATGATGTTATTATTACAATCAAAATCCTGAATATAAGGTGTGCCACTAACTCTATTATGATTATGGACTTCACTTTGAGGAAATCCGATTGTAGCTGTCATGCCTGATCGATAGTATGATAACCCAAATGCTCTTGAAAACGGCTTGTAACTTGGGTCTGAGGTAGACATCTGCTCAAATGCACCAATTTGAAAAAAATTCATTGTGTTATAAAAATTCAATGATAGCGGGGCTTGCTTTTCCATTGGTCTGACAAGAGCCCCCTTATCATTGATTATTTCAGAAAAATAAACAGGAATTGACGCATCGTATATTCCACCCGTTGCTTGTTGTTGGTAATGCAAATGAAAAGGCCATTGTTTTTCATTCAACGGTTTTCCCGTGTTACCACTTATGGCAATGGACTGTCCTCTTCTGATAGAAGCACCCATGGTTACCAATATTGAACTTAGATGGTCATATTTATCAAACTTACCGAAAATGTTTGCAATAATAAGAGTAGTACCGAATCCATCGTTTAAACCCGTACTTGTTAGATATACTGTTCCGTCTGCGACACTTACAACAGTGCTATTATACATTCCGAAATCATAGGCATAATCCTCTTTACTGCCTAAAAGATGGGTCACATTCGGATCATTAATCTGATCTTTAACGAGATCGTAATTACTTTGTGTTATGTTGTATGATATTCCACCAGGAAAGGGTAACAGATACCATTCGTTTGCGAAACAGATACTCTGTAAAACAATGATATTAAAGAGACATTTCATTATCCATCTATAAGCATGTAATTGATTATGCATATTTGTTGTCCTTTTGTTAAATTGTAGCTTCCCTTTAAAACATTATACGTGTTTGGAGGAGTTTATTTTTCATTTATTTCATTTTTAAAGTGTTTTTTACTAAACCAACTAATTTTTCAACCATGTTATTTTTTTTAACAAAAACCTCGATGTCAGGGTCTTTTAACCCACGCCTTTTCATAATCGAATAACAATTCTCAACTGCACATAGATACTGAAATTTTTTAGTACTTTGGTACTTTTTTATGGCAATTTTAGCAACCGCTATGATTTCTTCGTTGGTAGTACTGGCCTCAGCCAGTATATTTTCATCTTCCATTTCTGCCATGTTAAAACCGGCTTGCTTGCATTGCTGGGCCATTTCATCCCGAATGCTCATTCCGGTAAAATGATCAAGAACCTCTCCAGTGGTTTGATCAATAGTATCACAACTGATCAGATCATTGGCTATATCCCCACGCCCCTTGAAATTTTTTAAAAGAAGGGTGTTAAATTTTAGCCTATTATCTGATTGCAATAGTCGATCCGAGGTAGAACCATCAGTATTTCGAAACTTTAATTTCATTCCGTATTTTTTCATATAGCCTCCATTTTCTATAGGCCGGCGGCCGGACGTGTTTATCATATATTATTCTAACGTGCAAAGTTCCTTTGAAATTCCTCGTCGCTGGTATCCATCTCTTCTCGAGCCTGATAATCCTCCCATGTGCAACCCTTGAAAACCGCTTTATCGTTGACCCACCTGGCGAACCGTTTCTGTTCCTTCGTGGGCGGAGTCCCCTGAGGATCGATGTAAGGTTGGGCGAAGGGATCCAGATCCAGCCCCTTCAAGAACCGAATCCGTTCCAACGCATCAGATACATCTTTGACAAGGACATAACAGAAATAACGCCTGGGAGTGACGTTGTGCCATCTAAGATTCTGGACAGCAGTCTCGATACTCCTCATTTGAGATGCCTCGTCACAGGCCAGTCGTACGGCGCTGAGCCACTTTATTCTGCCCAGTCTACGGGCAATTTCATCATCAATCTTCCGGGCATCAAGACCCTGATTGAAGTCCACGCTCAGGCCCAGTTTCGCGATCCGATCGAGCTGGGCAATACCATGTTCATGAGCCAATACGTTATTGTCCAGAAGGATCACCTTTTTATGCTGAGCGAATTCCTCAATGTCAGCATGCTTCCGGATTTTCCCCTCTTTCTTCGGGACCACACACCATGGACAAGCCCGGATACATCCCCTGGTCAGAAATCCCATCGAATAATCGGCGCCGTAAAGGGAATAGTCCGGCATGATATGTTCGATATCTTCGTCCAGATTATTCATCATCTGATAGCCGGTCCCACCCTTTACCGCCGAGTTGATGAGATGGGGGTCATTTTTATTAAGCGTAAAAACTTTCGACGAATAGACCCTGTCGTAATCGCTTTCATACGCCTTGTACCATTCGACGGTGTCGCCCCGGGCCTTGTGCCATGCAGACAGTTTCATCAGGGCCAAGTTGGGGAACGTGTTGTCTCTATGAAAGACCTTCCGTTCCTCGAATGGCACATCATATGATGTGGGGTCTTTGTCGGCGTCATGGAGTGCAATTCTCATCCTACTTTTGCACCCCATCTTTCAGCCAGCTTGGCAACCGATTTGTCTTGACCCACCTTGGTCGCATCCTGCTCATGCAAACGGTCGATCTCTTCAGAACTCATTCTCTGCCGTAGAGATGTGAACCATACCATAGACCCCGCGATAGCATTTTGCACCTTGCCGGCATAATCATCACGGTGGATCTCGCCGTTAAAATGATTTGCCACTGCTTCCATGGCCATGACCCGTTCATAAATGCTCAGGGTGTCCTTATGCCGTTTGTCCTTTTCGATGACCTGATAGTCCTGATGCATCGTGTTGATTTTCACGACATTCCCAAAAACCATAGATCGTCGGGTGTCCCCCCTGTCAAACGGGCACACTTTGAAACTGAGACCATACCCTCTCAGTCTCTGCCGGGGAACTCCCTCACCCTTCTCAGGGGTTTCGTAAATCGGCGGAACCTCAGGCTTCGGCCTTGGCTCGGATTCGTAAACCCTTCTGTCCCATATGGTTCCGCAGTTTCCGCATCTATACTTTGGCATGTCCTCGAAGCCGTAGATGACGTTCCTTTCATACACTTTTATGTCGGTTGACTTTACACCCCGTTTGGGAATGACATTCATTTTGCATTTCGGACAGTGAACCATATTGGAGCCGAAAACCGGCCCTGTATGCTTGGGTATCATGAGATCTTCCGCGAGTCCTCTCATGTCCCGGAAAAGCATTTCCATGTCCTTCTGCAGGTTCTGCGATCTCAAATCGTCCTTGAAAGAATCCGATCTTTTTTCCACCTTTGCGATGGCCGGACGGATGACTTCCTCGTCTGCGTAGTTCAGGATGTTGCACAGGCAATCCCCGAATGAATTATCGATAAGCAGAGTGCTTCTCGTTCCGGAATAGACATTGATTCTGTCTTTCCCATCAACGGGAATGATTTTGAAATCAATGAGCCCATTCAGAAAAGAGGCATAGTCCGTATTTTTGAAAACAGAATCTCCTCTGAGCTTTATTTTTATTGCGTCCTTGACCATGAGTCCGTTTTGACATTCCTCAGAGATCTGAATGTTTCCGTCGTTCGAAGGTCCGACAAAGAACATGAACCGGATTTTCAGCTTGAACTGGCGGCCACCGTACTCGAAACAATCATGCCTCTGACCGGGAATGGCCTCCACAGGATATTTTGCTGAGGGGATGGTGAATTCGTATTTCTTTCCTGTTCCAATTTTTGCCGGGATTTTTTCTTTCTTAAGGAAATGTTTTCCAGCCGTTGCAGATCCGCCCTCAACTTTCAGAAAATAGTCGTGATAATGAAGATTGAAGAACAGCTTTTCCTGCACCCATTTCACGAATTCCCGGGTGTCGAAAACTTCCTTCATATTATATGAAAAATCGAACCTGGGAGATTTATACTGTCCGATCCCCTCAAGGATGGTAATGGTTCCATCATGGTCCCCGAAGTTTCTCAGCTTCCGGTAATAGCATTCGAGTTCACAGTCCTCTTTAAAGGACACCTCACGGGCGCCGTATGCGACCCCATCAGATTCATAACCCGTATCCGAATCAAGATTTTCATCGCAGGAAAGGATATAGAGCTTTCCATCTTTTCGAGAGACCATGGTCATTTTCTTGCAGAACCGCAGATAGGCTAAAATTCCCAGTCCGTGATGAGTGGCACCCTTTTCACTTTCTCCAATGCTCAGACGGAGCTGATCCAAGCTGGAAGCCGTCAACCCTTGGCTGTTGCCATAGATAAGAACCGTTTTTTTGTCATGAAGAATCTCAAAGAAAATATTATCGGCCTGAGCTTCCTCAAGATTTTTTATGTATTCATAAAACGCGTCAAACGGGGTCCGATAGTCCGAGGCATGTGATCTCATCGCCTCCGCTTTGTTCTTGATCATCCATGCTACTTTCATAACTTCCCCTCCTTGCGTTCATCCCACTGCTTTTTGTAGCCGGGATCCGCAACGCATCTGAATTGTGTAGCTAAGTCATCACATATTTTTGCGTGATCTTTCCGTAATGACTCAAAGCTATATTTTTGAATTAACATATTTAACGTTTTTGAGATGTTTTCAAAAGTTTCCCCGATTTTGATACTTTCAGATTCTTCTAAGGGTGCTGACTGCACCGATTGAGGGTTGCTACCAGCCAGTTGACTGGAAATTTTCCCCAGTTTTTTTTCAGATATTCCTCCGGAGATTACTTTTTCAAAATAATCATCAATGGTCTCAGGTGGAAGTCTTCCCGACATAGATGGAAGCAACGAGAGAGAAGTAATACTGGCCTTTAATTCTTCCGGTTTTTCCAAAAGCGCTGGCCGTTTTACCTCGACATATCTGAAAGCAGTAATCATTCTGTTTATATGATTGGGCGAGATGTCTACTTTTGATAAATCTTCATGATTGTCTTTAGATTCTACCAGGTGTTTTACAAGAAGCAACCAATGTCCTCCAGCTTTGTATTCTTTAATTGCATTTTTCACGCTTTCAGAGGGAGGCTGAAGTTCTTCCTCGAATTTTTGTCGATGTGTTGGCATGACATAGCTATCGAGTTCCCTTTTTGATTCATCCGTTAAGGTTGTGGCATATCGTTCCACTATGTATGTCGGAATTTCGTTCCGAATGACCTTTTCTAAAATAGCGTCAAGACGTTTGTCCCGATCATTTTTATCAGGAATGATCCTTTCAAGCCTATGAGAAAGAGTAGGAAGACAGGCAAAAGCCCGGAACTGACCCAAGATTTCCTCAGGGGTCTCAAGGATGTCAGGCCTTCGAACCTCAAGGAATTGATAGGCCGCTATCATTCGGTTAGCATTGTTTTTCAGTCCCGTAAAGGAAAAATCTTCATTTTTATTTTGAATTTTGGCTTCAGACAGAAGTTTTGCAAGAGGAATCCATGACCCATTATCACGAAAGATCTCGATTGCAGTAAAAATTTCATTCTTTTGGTCATTTGTCATTTTAAATATCCCGATGTTTTTTATCTGATTAGATGCAATTAAAACTTCCTTACGACGACCAAGGCCATGCCAACTTGGGGCAACTAACTTGCCGATGAAACTAATTGGAACTTTCTTCCAGCGCCCTTTGTATAAACACCGGTCTGTAAATTTCCAAACATCTTTTCCCCCTTCTAAATATCTGTATTGTTTTTTTGATCTCATTTTTTGATCACATTATATTATACTTGTGACAAATTTTATTTTACAAACTATTTTCCACATCTATTGTATCTCTATAATTGGAAAGGAGTTGTAAAGCAAGATTATTCAGAAACGGCTGGATTTGAAAATCTTTGGTAGTCAGTCCTTGTATTTTTTCATTCTTTTTTTCATCTCCCGTTTCCTTGCACCAACCCCCAAATTGGCCAGCCGGAGAACAAAGCGCCCACACATAATGCATGGCGTCGAGCTCACGGTTTTTTATCCGCAGGGCCTCATTGAGCTACGTGAGTTCCTGCCGTTGCCGGCGAATGATCGTCGTGTGCCTTTGCATAATTTTAAGTTCCATTTATGCCTTTTTCATAAAGAATGTCACGCGACGTCCGGCTTCATCACGAGTCACCACCCGGATGAGCATGTCCTCTGTGGCTTTCACAAGGGGCTGTACTAAACCTTCATCTCCATTAGAACGGACAGCAATTAAATCGATTATTTTCCTTCCTGTTTTCCGTTTCACGATAGCCATGCTCTCGATGTTGCCATATTTCTTTTTCATTTTTAATCTCCCCATATGCTTTTGATCCAAGTGATAATCACTATTCCGCCCACGATAATCAGGGTGCAAAGGACAAGAGCTGTTGGCAGATTGATGCTGCCCCGACATTTGCTACAAGAGAATCCAGATTCATATTTTTTCCTTTCAAAATGGCTCAGACAACCTTCATAATATTTTATTAATATTCAATTCTTTATGCAGGGTACTTGGAAGTTTCCTGCCAATCTGTTGATGGTCTAATCTTCAGACTTATTGAACCATCCGGGATGAAGATTTTTTAATGCCTTATCAAACGCCAGATCCTCACCAAGACATTCTTCTTCGGTATCCCAGTCTTCATTTTCAAAATCAGAGATGACCTTTTCGTAAAAACTCACTCTTACTTTTTTATCAGGAATAGCCGTTATGGCTGCAGAGATGATTTTTGAAAAAAGCACACTGCCTGAGCCCCAACCCATAATTATGCCTCCATACAGGAATAACCGTATTGGATAAAATCATTTTTTGACTTCTCATGCCAAATCTTCAGATTTTGTCTGTAGCTCTCCCTTGATTCTGCCGAATAACACAAAGTGAAATTATTATCAGATGGGCCATTCATGACAAAGCATCTATTTTCTCCTTTTTTAATCCCCCGCATTAGGGTAACAAATGAAGGAAGTACGATCAGCATGTCATTGAAACCGCAAAGCGAGCCTAACGCGGTATGAATTGCATCTGAGAAATCAACATATTTATAATAGCGATAATTTTTCTCATAACAAATGCCGCAGAAATCAGGATTGATTTCTTTTATGGTGTTCAGTAATCTATCTGTAGTCCAATAAACGAAAAAATCTTTTCTTGTTTTGTCATCTTCTGCCTTTCGAATGAGCCGTTGCTCCTCGGCCTTTTTCCAGGCGCGTTCGTTTTTTTCATCCTCAACCTTTTTATATTCACGATAAATGCAAGGGTTTTCTTTTTCCAAATCCCATAGGAAAGCTTTTTTCTCCCTATTCTGCAAGGATTCGATATAGAGTAAATATCGAGCTATGTCTGCTTCATTATCAATAGCAGAGGCCTGATCCAAGTAGCTAAGAGACTCATCAGAATAGCCCAGAAATAGACCTTCCGGTCGGTTCTTCAGTTGGTTCATTTTAAAACCATCCATATTCGATATTTTTTGTTTCTTGTCTGTTGGCCTGTCACAATAAACCCTAGCCTTCTGGCCGCCGTCTGAAAACTTATATACCGGTTCCGCGTCTCAACAACGACCGAATTTCCCCGCCTCATTTTTTTGAGGGTATCTATGATTTCAGCACGGTTGAGAAAACGCCGTCTGTCATTTAGTAGTTTGGGGATCGGAATCCCTTTTTCGATCTTGTACATTGGTGCTCCTTTATATGAATGACACGTTTACAGTCGAGGCATTTGAACATATGGTCTTCACCATAATGCCCAATAGAACTTCCCATAGTATGGAGGTGACGGCATTTCTTTTTCATAGTTCGTACCATTTTTCATCTATGGTCTCAAGAGCCTCACCAAGTTTGGCTGCAGTAATACAGGCCGTGTCGTTGATGACACCATGATCCAATGTCAACTTGGCTATCTTTTTAAAGAATTGCTCATATTCTTTGAGAGTAACTTGCCTCTTCCGAACCTTCGGCAGTGGTGCCGAAAGTCGTTTTCGTGCCGTCATATTATATCTCCTTGAAAAATTTGGCGCCCCCGGCCGGGCTTAAACCGGCAAAAAGGAAATTTAGAGTTTCCTGCTTTTATCACCTCAGCCACGGGGGCATTTTATTTCTGCCCGTTGAAAATGAAATCGATAATCCTGTTTGATGCACGACTGTTTATGTCCAGGAAGTTTGCTACACACTTCTTTATGATCACAACTTGTACAATCCACCTGTTTCTTGTAAGGAGGCATTCAGTTTTCCAGTTTCAAAAACTTGCCCTGAAATCCCACTTGAAGATTTTGACACCTCTCCTGTATCTCTCCTATGCAACCTTCCTTTATCCATTTTTCACATTCGGAGAAGTCATTCCACTCGATGGGGAAATGGATCCAGTATTTTGTCCCGCCTGTGAAATTACTGTCTGAAGATTCGCATAACACTTTTCCGGTCCGAGTATCCAGAACAATCCATGTGTACCGAACATTCTCGATTGTATATGAAGTACTTTTGCCAATATATTTCTTGTCACATTGCATCCGATACTTTATAGGAGCCAACATCCTAGACGGAGGTTTCCTATATTTATCAAACTCCTCGAAATTTTCAAAATATTCCTCACGCTCAGCCGGAGTGGCTGGAGCCTTGGCCAAGTCGTATCTGCTACCCATTTTATTTCCGCCTCAATTTCACAATGATAGTTTTGTTCCTGCGATTCAGTTTGACAGGAAGTTTGGTCTGGTTCTTATATGAAATACCATAGAATCGACAGAATTTACGGACGGTAATAGCAGCCCCAATATATGTATGTCTGCCGTCCTCTGACTTGTATCGCCTGATTGCGACAACCGGCATTTTTCCAGGTTTTTCCAAGAATTTTACAGCGACTGTTTTTGTCCTTTTGTTGTAGTACAAATCGGCATAGAATCTCTTTTTGTCCAAACCGATTTCATCAATCAGTGACTTTGAGACTTGCAATAGTCCGTTACAGCTCAAAAAAGAGACAAAAAATGGTTGACACCGTTTCTTATTGGCACATCCCCCGAACCGTTCAAATCCTTTTAAAGGCATTTTTCTATGCCACCGGATGAGAGGAGATCTTATGAACCCCCTTGAAATAGTACCCACCCTGATAGTTTTCGGAATCTGCACGGTTTTTATGCTCGACATGATCCCGTATGCCATCTTCCTTCTGTTTGCGATGGATCCTTACCGCCCCATAACAGTGCATGCACCGCACATCAGTCTTGCCGAGTATTTTTTCCACACAATTGACCTTCCAGCTGGGAGTCCGTTTGTGCTGATTATCCGGTTCAGCCCTGTCAACGAGCCATATTCTCTGCTCGCACTCATACATCATGTCCGGCATAAAGAAAAATTCCTTTCCCCCTTAAATGGACTCTATTTGATAGAATGGCTCGACAGAGGATCTTTTTTAATCTTTTTCACATTCCTTTATGAACTTTTCTCGCACTTCCTTCACATCCTTCGCCGAAGCGACAATAGGGCAGAGATAATCTTTGCAGGCATACCCGGTCTTCTCACACTTCCAGTCCAGTTTGGAAGCACATATCCCGGACAAATCCCTGAACTCCCTCTGACTCAGATCTCCTGTGTTTACATCCATACCCGCGCTCCTCAGTTGTTATCTCTTTTTCTTTTTTTCACCTGTAACGCTCCTCAGCTTCCTCTTGTCCGCTTCTTCTTTTCTTTTGATCGTGTCCATGAGGTCAGAATCGATGATGCCCTCGAACGCTTCCCTGATGAGATCATTCAAGACCTGTGGGGGCAGGGCATCGACCTCCCAGGACGAGTTCCCGAACTCACGGATATATGCTGTCGCCCGGGGGTCATTGATCTTGGCAGGGTTCGGAGGAGGGTTATAATGACGAACTTGATCCATGTTCAGGGCCAGTTTTTGAACTTCGATGTCCTCAACTCCAAAAAGGGTCAGTCGTTCTCTGATATCTCTGACCATGTCTTCGCCTGATGGGTCGTGATCCCCAATATAGAACAGAATGGGCCGGCGTCCAGAATTGATAAACCTGTGGGCGGATTCATACATGGCTGTCTGAGAGCTGTAGCCTTTATTTACCATGAGAGTTGCATGAAATTCAGTAGCTGTTGGGGCAATGACTCCTGCAAGAGCTTCCTTTTCTACCCAAATTTCAGCGTAATATTCCTGACCTTCCCATCTGGGAAGCCGATAAGAACGGATTGCGGTCTCGATCAGTTCGGGGAGATTCGTGAATTCATTCGGAGTCTTAGGCTGTCTGCCCCTATCCTCAATGGCACTCCAGTCAATGAGCCCGGCCATTCTGCCATCACTCAAAAGCGAGCTCAACCATTTGTAATTAGGCTCTGCGTTTTTTGTCCCATTAGGATCCCTGACCCATTTCTTATTAATTTCTGTCCATTTTCTGTCCTCAGGAAACAGGTCCCGGGCCACGAACTGATAATAGAGCTGTCTGAGAGTCAATCGCAATCCTGCAGCCATATACTCGTCAATGATTGAATCACAGGTCGTGATCATCGAAAGTGAATCTGGTTGGAGCCTGATGTTTTTGTATTGAGTTTTCATTTTTTATCCTCAGGAATATACCGTACTTTACAACCTTGTCCATCATGACCGGCAATGCACATGCCTGAAGCGCATGCACCACATTTTATATTAGAGCACCATGCTGGGCCTTTCGTAACCTTGTCTTTTTGTTGAATCATACCGGAGCATCGGAATGATTTCTCGTTCATGGATTTCATTTCTTTTTCAGTTCCTTGATAGTGAGATGCTTTTTTTCCAGCAAACAAATTAGGAATCTGGCCCTTGCGTTCGCTTCGTTGTCATCAAAGGTATATACTTCGTCTCCAGCCAAGTACAGGGCCCACATCTTGTCACCCTCATCCCATTTGGGGCATTTATCCTGCTGAAAAATTTTCCCATATTTTGGCTGTTTGGTCTTGGCCACTATGACAACGCCGGCACAGATCATCTCGCCCAGCTCCGCAACGGTAAATGCAGAGTACACGCCCCTCTCACGATTGGTGAATCCTGGATTTATTGGAGACATAACTAAATGCTGCTCGAGAAGATCTGTATTTATATTTTTGACATCCTTATATCTGACCCAGTAAAATAAGCTCTTTTGTGGAACCCGAAGTTTTTTGAGTTCAATGGCAAGATCTCTGCTACAGACGGTTTCTTCGAGTTTCATTTCGCTCTCCGTTGCCACATTTTGACAGCCTGTGCCTCAGTCTTGGCCCGGATGATAACATTACAGTCTTCACCAAGACACTCAACGAAACTAAATTCTTTTGGTTTGCCATTGACTGTTAGTGATTCCGTATCGGCCCGGGCCTTACCGCCACAGAACGGGCAGGGTTTCAGTCTGAAGGTTACCACACGCCCCGATGTGAAAGGATCAAATCCGTGGATAGGATTGGTTTTTTTCATTCTTTATCCCATAGAATTTTGCGAGAAGCTGTGGGCTTCTGCTTGGCATCAATCTCGAAAACATGAAAAACGAGTTTGCCCTTAAACATCTGAAATGTCCCGATGTAAATCCCGGGAATCTGTTCATGAATATGGCCGGTCCCGTAAATAGTGAAGTGCCGGGCCTCAGTCGGGGCAATATCTGTATCTGGATTGAGTACCCAAATATAAGGCCACTCATTTTGCACCTGAACGCAGAGGATCTTGGCTCCCTGTGGCAGTTCGATTGACTGACAATCGGTCGGTTCAAGTCTATATTTCCATATTGCTTGCATTGAATGGACCCTCCTTGTCACATTATACGGGATTAGGGTCTGAAAAATATCATTCAATTTTTTACTTCAGCTTTATTTAATTCCGCATCCCAAAGGATTTTCCGCTTCGATTCCGTTGCAGGCATGCTTGGAGGCGGATTTTTCCACCATTCCTTATGTCCAGATTTATCGAACCACCAACAATCTTTGTTGGAGCATTTTATCCTTATGAACATCCCTGACTATGGATCATCCCCAAAATTCCACAAAGATAGATGTGTTCTGCTACCACAGATTTCGCATTTCGTTTGAGAGTGTCGGTATCCGTCAATGTACTTGTGTAAATTGTCAATGTCGGTAAAATGCATTTAGTTCTCCTCGATAAAAAAAATGGTGGCCCTGATCCATATTTTTGATACCTTAATGCCTTGAAGTTGTAGCCGTACCGTTACTCGGCATTCGGCACCTATTCTCTCGCAATGTCCCAGGGCCATAAAATTTATGCCAATTCCAACCCTTCGAATACCAGGCCATCGTCGTAGCAGGAGAGGGCCGTTATTTGACTATCAAGGTCTGGTTCGAAGAAACCTGAAAAATTGTATTTCTTCTTCATGAGTTCGACCTGCCAGGCTCTGAGCTCAATGAGATTCCGGACACCAAGGACGCAAATCTTCGTATTATGCCAGGCTTCAAAGTCAACAGGGTGCTCCTGCTGAAGCTGAGCAAGGGCATGCATCCCTTGGCAGAATCTATACTCATTGGAGAGATCACGCCTGACAAGCACATACATCTTCTTCTCTGTAGGCATCGATGATCTCCTGAATAAGTGTTTGATCCGGTTTGTTATCCTCTGCAGGACGTTCAATTTCATCCAGAGTCCTTCCTCGGAGCAGGCAATAAGCGATGTGCTTATGCCGGAACTCCCGTTTGAGTTTGGAAATTATTAAATAATACCCGCCGACCCATACACGGTGGTCTTCTGGGCCGTCAAAGTATCCGTCAGCGCCGTTATGGGCCTTCTGACAGATTTTACAGTCGATCTTGGCCTGACGAATTTTCCGGGCAAGATCCTTTAACTCGGATTTTAATATGGAAAATTTAGTAATCATAATTGTCTTTCTCCTTGTGAAAAAAATGAAAGTTTTGAAAAACTTCTGTCTTTGGAGAAGACAATTATCAGGGCGGTTTGAGAATCCTAACCTACGTGAAACCAGAGAAGATCTACAGCATTTGATTTTCCTTCAATAGCAGTTTAAGTGAAAAATATAAATTGATTTCGATTAAAGGTGCAAGTTTATTGTTCTAAAATATCACCGGGCTCTGATCGTCCAACATTTCTTTTCTCATCATGTCCAGAAACTCGGCCGTGTCCTTCATCATTTGCTCATCTGAGCGGAATTCTTCAACTGCCTTATAATATTCCACAAGGGTCCAGCTATTTTCTGTCAGATACTGGTCCAGCTCATGCGTATACCGAATTCGCTGGTCCGGCGTAGAAGGGGTAGCATTGAAAATTCTGTCTTGAATTTCAATGATGCCTCTGTTCAATTCATCAAATGTTGGTTTCAATTTTCCCTTTTCAGGTTTTAGCAATCCACTGGTAGTATCTCCGGCCCTTCTCGTAATGAAAGTTCACCATGTCCCTTTTCTTCAAAGTACTGAAGACCTCTGAGACCCTATCAAGGACCGGTCGTTCCATTGAGGGAATCACAGAAGCATTGAACAGGAGCAACGCAGTCTCCTTTGTGGCCAGGGGGCCGGACTTCTGAAGGAGCTTGATGGTCTCTTCAAAGAGTACCTGACGGGTTGGTTGCCTCTTCGTCCAGCCTCTTCCTTTTTTGGACTTTCGTTTATGATTCTTGACGACGGTACGGAGAGTTGAGGCCACACTGGCAGGTTCACGGGTCGGCTCTGGACGTCTCAGCTTCACAATAACAATCTTGTCTTTGCGATCCACGGTAACAGGGAGCCGGGTCTGGTTCTCAGCGGGGATCTTGTAGAACTTGCAGAATGTGACATGATCGAATGAGGATCCCATAGTTGCATGTTTTCTGTCACATCTGATGTTGATTTTCCTTGTCCCGGAATTCGGCAGTGGCGCCGTCAAGAATTTCATACCAACTGCTGAAGTTTTTCCGTTATAGTACACCGAGACGTAATGTGTCTTGATGTCCAGGCCCAACAGAACCGTCAGAGTTTTGGACAGCATTATGCATCGGGCATGGTGGATTGAAACGAAAAGACCCTCGTCAGTCTCTTTTTCTTCTCCGAACAACTCAAACCCTGTTAAAATTTTTGGCATCTTATCCATATTTGTTTCCCGGCCTTCTTTTTGGCTGAAAAAGTATTTTTATTCGGGTTCTTCCTCGACTGGTTTTGGGGCGCTTTTATGATCCGGATCCATACTCTTTATGATATTCCGGATCTGACCTTCCGTAAAGATGTCATAATTACCACATACGCCAAGTATGCTTTTTTCCACTACACTTAGACTTTCAAGAGCCTTAAGCGCCACATGCAGAGAACCCTTTGCCACCCCAAGCAGATCATCGACATGATCCCCCGTTTTCATGCCACACTGCCGGCAATGTTTCCGTCATATGGGTGCGGACAGTCTTCAGCCACGAGTTCATCCAGAAGCAAGAGCATATCCCGTTTGTATGATTCCGGAAGCTCTTCATCTCTGTGGAACCGGGTCCATACTCCCGCGGCACCTTTCCATTCCCCGAATCTGAGGATCTCGCCTGTTTCTTTATGTTTCAGGTTGACCCACCAGATACATTTGTAACCATTGGGTCCTTCCGTCTCGACGGTCGCTTTAAACAGACATAGGAGCCTGTACAAGAGCAGGGCGGATGATATGACCTCGAACATGCCCGGATACCGTGAGTGGTCTGCAGGGTGGCCTGCCGGCTGAAATACGAACTTTCCCGTGGTCCTGTCATAATCAGGACAGACATTGGCGCAGGACGCGAATCCCGGGGGAGGCTCGACCGGCTCCCATTTGGATGTCTGGGCCTCGGCCCGTTCATAGACTTCATTCTGTACCCGTCCTTGGCAGTATGGTGGGTTGATGATATAGGATTCGTTGGGCATTTCAGTACACCCCGTGGCCGTCAGCAGTGAGGCCCTTTCTTGGATCTTCTTTTGGAGTCGGCTGTTTGATTTCTTTCACCAGCTGATAGATCATCATCTTGTCGCCGTTGAAATTCTTTTTGACCCGTGGATTCAGGCACTCAAGATGAACCGGCATGGCCTCTTCGTTGTTGCCATCCGCGGTCCCGTCGATCGGGACGAGCACCGCGGGTTTATCTGTATCGGTTCCGCAAATGGCGCAGATTATTCCGACAGGGTATTGTTCAAAGAGTCTCATTTTTCTTTTACCTCCAGCGTATTCTTCGTGGTAAGGGTGCAATCAATCTTATTTTGGGCTTTGACTTTTTTTTCCGAGATTTTACAGTGGTAAGGGCGGCTATTGCAGCCGTTTTCCAAACAGTCTCCGTAGCGGTATTTCTATATGGACAGGACGAACACATTTTGTCCATCATATCCCAATCAAAATGCCCTTCCAATTCCACTTCTTTTTCTTCTTTCCCCCACTTTTTCTGAGAATGTCCTTGGGCCTGCCATAGGGCTTCATCCGCCAGATTGAATTCGTACTCGGAGATATAGCCCTTATTAGCGGCGTCATAAAGGACGTCGCTACAGATTTCAAGGGCTTCTTTGATAGATTCTTGTTGTTTCACAAATTTTCAGTCCGCTGGAATGTAATAAATCTCTTCTGACGGTGGCCGGCCGTTTTCGATTTTGAACTTGATTCTCCTGACACCCTCCCGTTTCTGGAGGTATGTCAGGTTCATCATCAGGATCTCTTCATCGGTATCCGAGTGAATAAAATGATCTTTCAGATCGGACAGGGTCCGGTAGCCATTGATCTCGATGAATTTTTCAATGTCGGAATGTTCCATGAAATATTATACAGGATTAGAAGGATTCAATTATCGAAAAATATTATGACAACGAGTTCAGCACTATATTTATAGATTCTTTTCTGCTTACTTTCAGAGTGTTTTTATTTCTTCTATGGTTTTAAATATTCTTCCACTTTCTACATCTTCAATATTGCTCATTCTATTAAATTTAAAAGTTCTATATGCTACTTTTAAATAACAAAAACCTCTTACATAAAAGGAGTCTTCTTCAAAATCATCTAATTTAAAAATTTTAGTTACTCCTATAGTTCTTTCTCTTTTTTCTCCACCAGAATTGACATAATTAAATTTAATAGTAACAAAAGGCAAGGTTTCATTCCTGATATATCTTTTTATTTCGCCAAAACCCTCAAAATCTTCTCCAAGATCTTTATAAATAAAATTCTTGTTGAACTTTGATACATTAAGACTGTTGTTTGAAACATTGGGGGCCTGCTTTTGCTTAGCGACAAGTATGATAACTATTAAAAATAACACAAAACAAATCATTACAAGAGCTGTCATAGAGATCTCCTTTTCATCTTAATACTACAGATATTCCTGAGGATTAAGTAAAAACAATTTTTAACTTAATTTTAAATATCTGTAGGGGATGTCACTGGTTCATTAACCATAAGAATATCTTTCAAAATGGGTTTTAAAACAGTATTAAAACATCGTGTTGTAAGAGCCCCTAAAGGTTTTTCATTTGGAAGGCAAGTATTGAAATCTTCTTTTTTAAAAGTATCCTTTTTACGGGCAGTTTTTAAAATTCCCTGACGAATAGTTCCGTTGTATGAAATATTATATTTTTTTACTAAGGTTTTATAAAGCTCATTTATATATTTAAAACGTTTAGATATAATAAAATCTTTCTCGTTAAATTCTGCTCTTGATCTTGCAAGTTGCTTAATTTGCCCTCGTTCTACTCCGGAACTAGAAATATTATATTTTTTTACCAATTCTATATAAGAGCACATAGAATATTTAAAGCAAGGGTGTGAAAAATCCGAACTATTATACTCTTTTCTGTTTTTTGCTGCATTTCTCAAAATTCCACGTTTTTGGCTATTTTGTGAATTATTATGTTCTCTTACCAAATCCCTGTAATTCATTTTTGAATACACGTAACAAGGAAGTTTAAGAAAATCCTTTTCTTTAAATTCCTTCCTTTTTTTTGCAATATGTTTTAAACGTCCCCGTAAGGTATAATTAGAAGAACTTATATATTTTTTTACTAACTTTTTATAACAAAAATTATTAAATATTTTCCATGATTGAAAATCTGCATTTCTAAATTCTTTTCTTTTTTTTGCAGCTGCTTTTATAGAATGCCTTTCAGGGACCTTTTTGGAGGCATTGTATTTTTTTATTAGCCAAGAATAGGATTTTCCTTTATTCTTAAAAAAAGAAGATATAGGAAAATCAATTTTTTTAAATTCCTTTCTTTTTTTTGCAGCTTGTTTAAAACTACATCGTTTTGTTTTATCGTGTGCCTCCCTATAGCACCGCACTAAATCTTTATAGTTAATTTCTGAATATACAAAACAGGATGATTTAGGAAAATCAAGCTCTTTAAATTCTTTTCTACGTTTTGCCAGTCTTTTAAAATCTCCCCGTTTAGCATGGTCGTTAGTATTGTTGAATTTTTTTATGAGTTCTTTATAAGTATACTGAAAACAACGGGGGAGTTTAAAAAAATCTTTTTCTTTAAAACTTATTTTATCCTTTGCAGATCTTTTTATGCGTGAACGTTCTACACCACTATTAGAAGACCTATAAAGAGTCACAAGTTCTTTATAGGTCTTCAGAGTCCATCTGGGCATTCTTTAAATTTCCCCGCTTAATTTAAATGTAGCATTAGGATCAATATCTCCATTAAATCTTTCATGAACTCTAATATTGTCTCCTTCTCCTTTGGCACACTTCATGCTAAACACAACTTCTATGTATCCCATGGGTTTTCCAAAATGACCGGCTTCTGTGGCATAACTAGGGGAATCATAATCCTGCTTCAAAAAAGACCCAGTTCGGCAAACATGGATAGTGTCGTGTAAGATTTTTTTACACTCAGGCTGGGGAATGGAAACCTTACAGGTGGTGTAGCTTAAATCATGCGTGTGCCCGGAAGCAACAACACGGACTCTTGCAAGATTTGTATCTTTTTTCACCTGAAGATAACATTCTTTAGCGTAAGATTCCAAGGCTACCTGAGTCTTTTTGTTGGAGGATCTATGTGTTAAAAAAGAACGAAGTTTTCCTACTTTTTTATTACATTTGAGGATTATAATGTTGTGCGTTACACAACCATATGGTTTAATCCTACCTCCAGTTTTATCTTCTACCTCTTGTGCCGAATTAACTCCTTTTTTCGCCAAAGTCATCTCATGATTACCTAACAAAAATCCGTTAAATATTATATTTTTATTTGACATTAAAGGTTTCAACCATTCATAAAAATATATGTTAGAACTAGTTTTTGACGTGTTTTGTTCTGCAGGAGAGTACCGTTTATCTCCAAGTATTATACTATCAAAGACATCCCCCATAAAAGTTATAATTACCGGAGAGTTTCTAGCTGCTAACAGTATATTTTTTCGTAAACTCTCAAATGATTTTTTATCAAAAGAGATGTTTCCTATGTGCGCATCCCCAGCCAGAAACCAGTGTACTTTTTGAGTAGGGTTCTTAACATTCACAGTTATTTCTGTGGCTGTCAAACCAAGAGCTTCGTCCATTGTATCCTCCTGTTAATGAAGTATAACTTCTTCTTTCTACTATTCGATAGTTGAAAGGAATTTGTCTATCATTATTATACTCTTACCTATTGCTTGATCAAAACTACTCTGTGATACGGAAGCACCACCACTTCCACCATTATACTCATCGGTTGTGAATATAGCTTTTTCAGCCACTGTATTTTGTCCACTTTTTACAATCACCTTTAATTGAATTTCAGTTATAAGCAGAATGTTGGAATAGATTTTAGTAGGTCCATATTTATTACCCACACCTAACGCTGTTAAAACGTTAGAGGTGTTTTGCATCCCTGAATTGGCGTTTTTTGTTGTTTGATTGCAAGAAAGTAAAATAAATTCAATGTTTATACTATCACCTTCAGTCAGCGTATATTTAGTATTCATGTAGATTTTTAAGTTAGACACATAGGTAGCATTCACATCAAATAGATAGTTACCAATTGTCAATACCTCGGGTATCCTTGAAGTAAAAATGTATGCAACCTTCTTTTGATTTTCACTTTTAATACTTGATAGAACCAACTCTGAAGGGGATTTCTTCAAATAAATTGATTGAGAACAACCGAGGACAAGAAACAAAGTAGCAAGAACAAGATACTTAAACATAAAACCTCCTCAATAAAGGATTTATTTCATTCATTCCCACATTGGGAACACTATGAACACTAAACTAAGTCAGCCAATTGGTACTGAAATATTATACGGCAGCATGAGTAATTCTTATTCCTGGTTCCAATAAAAGACAGGCTATGCTTCCAATAGGAATATGAATTCGTATGCCGTTTTTATCAATTAGTACAAAAGACCCATCAACAACATCCAATTCCCCATACTGAAGAAATAGCATTGAGCTGCGCTCTTTCATCATTATGAGCTTAGGAGGAGGAAGATTACATTATGCAACATTTCGTGTCTAACAAAAATTTTTTCAACCATTTTTTACTATTTCATTCATGGCCACTATGTCTTCCTCACATTTATAATGTTCCATACAGAACGTCCATTCTCTTTTTTTACCTTGAATGACTGCCATTTTTATAAATGTTTCGTATCGTCCACAAAAGTCACATGTACGAACTCTTTCAATGCTGAAAGAAAAATGACCGACCGGGACAGGGAATAAAGACTGCGACCATTTCCACCATGGTGGGTCAGGTTCTGGCTTTATTCCTTTTGCCAGTTCATAACGTCCCATTTAAATTATACTCAATTAAGAACTTTTACTGACTATTTTTTCTTTAGAATGAGAATCTTATCGTGAAGTCCCACCCACTGAGGAATCGATAATTCTTCCGAGTCCCAATCCCGATTCATCAGCTTGAAAAATTTGTCCTCGGCACAACACCCGTCCTGACCTTCCCCGACATAGACCACGATATTGCCCTTAAAGGCCTTCAGAACCTCATAGGCCCATGTCTCGCCGTATCCAGGCCAGCATATCAGGAGGGTCCTATTCGGATAGGTTCTAACCGCTTCAACCGCGGTCAACTTGATGATCTCAGTCCAGCACTTCGTCCCGGTCGGGAAAAAGTCCTTGCATGTAGGTTCAGGATCCGTGGCTATATAATCGATGCCGTTCTTTTTGAATTCATAGGCCCAATAACCTATGCCGGCGCCGACTTCCAGAAAGGGCTGGTAAGACTTGAGGGCATCGATTGTGGCTTGGTTGAGAATTGCGTAACTGTATCTGGCAAGTATCTCGTCTCGATATCCCATGCTCTTAATGGCATTAAATGTGCCATGACCAAAATTGCTGAACGGAAAGAGCCCTTGGAGATATGTTTCGAGGAGGGTTTCCGCCATATTATATTATGCACAGTGTCGCTCCTAACGAGGAGCGTGAATTAAAACAGTCACGATTGAAAGTCGAAACAGCCCTTCTTGCTGATTGCCTGCAATTGGAACCGAAGGGCCACGGTGTGTTCATCTTCAAGCCGTTGCTCCATCCAGCACTGCCCGGCAAGGAATGAGCAGACGACAGGCAGGAAAACTCCGCCGTTATCAAGGTCAGTGACGGCCTTTGGATTGATGGCCTTCAAATGCCCGATAAATTCTTCCTTGGACATCTTCATAAAGATCACTCCTTATTAAGATTGAGGAGGCCAAAAACCTGGCACCCTTCAAGACTGTCGTTGTGTTCACACCGGCATAGAGGACAACATCAGGGGCGTCAATCTGGCATGCCTCAAATCTGAAATTGTCCGTGGTCGGGGGCTTGGCCGAGTCTATGAGATCATGGGGAGTGATGACGAATTTGGTCAGCTTCCCCATGCCATGGGCATCGGCGGTCTGCCTTGTTGATTTATCATGTCCATAACGCCCGATCTCGTAGCATGCCGAAATGACAATAAATTTATTCATGGTTCTCCTTTAAAGTGTGAAAGTATTCCCTTTTTGTATTTGGATTTTTGATTGTATGTTAAAATTACTCCTTGTTCAGTGACAATGGGACACCAACCATCAATACTGGAATGCATTAACCAATGCTGCTTTGCCAGTTGATTATCATGGATGATGAACCCTTAAACCTTTTCTTCATGTTCAAATTTGAAAAAGAAATCACAGGCAGAACAGCCTCCGTTATAGTGTACACGGAAAACCCCCTCATAAATCCCGATCTCATAATCTTCCCTAAGTGTCTGCCTCTCAGTCGGGATCGTGAAGGACTTCAGTTCATTGACGAGTTTAAGATATTTCTCCTCTGATATTTTGCCATAGGATGTCTTGATTTTCTCAGTCAGTTTCTTCTTGTCCTCAAGCGCCTTGGCGATGCATTTTGGACATGCACGATAATTATCACCACTCATTCGGAGTTCTCCTTTTCAAATACGTACCAGCCTCTTGACGTTATGTTGTGAAAGGTCATTGTTCCTAAATGGCAGTTATCTCAACGAGTTTTGCTTTCATTTTTTGCTCCTGAAATATTATACGTCAGAAGAGATCTTTATTTACGCTTAAAGATTTGCGTGACCTCACCTGAATAGAAAGATTTCGAGGTCATTTTGATTTAAAACCGGAACAAATGGGTGCAATCATACTTAATTTTAATCTGCAATGGTCCTTGCCAATTCCTTCCCCTGTGAAACAATGATGAGTGCATTTAGGGCATCGATCCAAAAATAGTGACATCCGGCCATGATCGTCTAAGCCACAATCCCTAAAATGAGGGCAATTAATCACTCCCCAGTCGTCAAACTGAGTGCAAAGATATTCTTCCAGTTCATTGCCTTTGGCTTGAAACACAAAAAATTCACACACGTCACATTTATTCATTGCGTTTCTGTGCGTTTCTCTGTCAGCAACGAACAGTAAATACTCCGCCTGACCCTTTGCGGATTTAAAGTATGCTCGACCATCAATGTCGTCTTTTTTCAGATCATTCAAAATTTCGCGCCTTAATTTCCTTTGTTTATTGATGAGCATCGAAGGTGCGCCCATTTTGGTGAGAAACTCATACTCATGCTGACGATGAAAAAAAACTTCCATTTTTGAACGCACACAAGCCTCCCCTTAAATGGTCTGGTAGCCCTTCTTCATCTTCTCGGCCTTGATTTTGTTGTAGGCCTTCTGGGCATCAGCAAGGGCCACGCCCTGTACCTTTGTGCCGGTATTCAAAGTGCTTCCCCGGCGCCCGAACTGAAAGTCAACCCGATAACTATCGGTCGCTTCCTCATTGAGTTGGAGCTGGTACACTTTGTCCGATTTTTCATCTTGATAGGAAAGACTGACTGATTCGATTGTTTTCATGCGTTCACCTTTTCTATAATGAGAGTGATTTTTACCTTCTGACAGAATTCGTGATCACGTTTCAAAACAAGCCCCTGATTTTTCCACCCGTCGCAACTGTGCTTTTCTATATCATACTTGAGACTTTCCTTCATGGCCCTGGAGAGTCCCTGTAGTTTGGTTCCGGGTTTGATGTGGGCCTTGAACATTCGAGTCATTTTTCCCTCCGGCTCTTTAGATGTACTGATTGCGTTACAGACAGCAGCGGTGATCTCCTGTGCCAGATGATGGCTGTTCCCTTTATAACTGCCATTATTTTCCCGGGCATCCGTGATACTTGATACGGCCGCATAAACGACATTATTTAGATTCATCAGGTTTTTTCTCCTCTGCTTGGACTTGGGCCTTTAAAATTGACTCCGATTCCTCTTCAATCATCACTTCGACCCGACGAAGCGTCTGGGCACACTGTTTCTCAACAGCATTTCTGAGAGCTTGTAAAGCCTTGATCCTTGTGGAATACAATGCCCGACCGCCCTGTAAGGGGGTGGATATCACCACGCCCTTCACAAAAGTGGCATGACATACAGACTCGGATTCCACGAACTCGATTCCGGGGTGAGTTCCTGCCACACCCACAAGCAAATAGCCCTTTGTTTTTACCCCCACAGCATCGGGGATTGGAATGTCCGGAAGACCCGCGTCAGCCGTATATCGCAGAGCCGCTATGGTCAAGAGCTCCTCCATCCGGGATTTTTCTTTTTTGTTCATCGCCATGGATTCATCAGTCCTTTGGATAGTGGTACTCGAAGAAAAGTTATACCTTAATTTTTCTTTCAACGGTGATGTACCGACCACCGACACACACAACTCGTTTCCGTTTCTTTCCCGTGGAAAGTTCCACAGCCGTATCGAGCAATGTCTTGACCCTTTCGATCGACCAACCTTTGATCTCAGGAAATCTGTCTATCACTTTCCGTTTTTGCTCACCATTGACGGTGAATTTCAGCCGATACTGCAATTCAACGAGATCATATTTGGTCATTTCCAGCCGACCCATCGTTCGCGGCCGGCTTTCCGCTCATCCCGTTCCTTTTTCTGTTTAGCCCGTTCTTCCGAGTTCGGGTATGTCGTGTCAAGATAGCATCCGAAACAGCCCGTATAAAGACTGTTCGTTTTATCTTTGTAATAGAGGCATTCATGCTCGGCACAATACTCAAGAATCGTTCCGATTTCCCCATCAAGGAATTTTGGTCTGAAAGGAAGCCCATGGGAACTGTCACATATCTCCCAGAACTCTTCGGCCTCCTCTGCTTTAACCCATAAACAGTTCGGATTCATTGCATCATCGGGATATGAATTCCAGTGACATTGATAAAAAGCGCCGGCATTATCGACAGCTTTATAGCCGTCCCCGATGCCATTCCCGAACATATACGGAACATCCTTCCGTTTATCGGTAATGGTCAGGACAACGATATGGTCAGGCCTGCTATTGTCCCAAGACGATAGATTATCATGAACCACGATTTTCTGGCCGATTTCCATTTCAGCTCCTTGAGTATATGTAGACGAACGGATTCATAGCGACCTCTTATACTAATTGGTATTATACTATTTAGTATAATTGCTTTTGGACAGTCGTTTCGCCTCCCGCTTCAACTCTTGTCTGATAATAATCGTTGGCTTTCTTTACCAGTTCATCCCAATTCATTGAGAGATAGAAAAGAATTTTTCCTGCCTCAGCGTTCTCGATTTTCAGTTTATCCGCAAGCAGGATTGCCATGGAGTCCGTGTAGTGGAGGTATTCAAGATTGCAGAACACGGCCATATTTTTTAAAACATCCTTGGCCCCATATTTCTCAACGGCCTGTCTTAAAACAGAAAAGACATCGACCTTTAGAGTTTCTGTGACGACATAATTTTTATGCCGTTTGTTCTTTTTATTTTTTTTCATGCCATTACCTTTTGACATTAGATTTCCCACTCCTTTATTCACAAAGCTTACTA
>Ga0315284_10000327_pt1 | contig 64438 bp, 69 predicted proteins | sample YL17G09_16_MG_FD_203696 | JGI IMG/M metagenome (GOLD analysis project Ga0315284, IMG submission 203696) | Sediment microbial communities from Yellowstone Lake, YNP, Wyoming, USA - YL17G09_16 | ecosystem: Environmental > Aquatic > Freshwater > Lake > Sediment | place: USA: Wyoming | collected...
GTTGCTATTGGTAATCAAGCAGGTTTTTCAGGACAAGGTCAAAGTGCACTTGCTATTGGAAAATTTGCTGGTAGAACTAATCAACCTGCAAATAGTATTATTATTAATGCGTCTGGGTTAGACCTTCCAGCCGCACCAACAACATCAGGTTTATTTGTTGGTCCTATTAGAGGTGTACCTCATGGTTTAGGACCAGGTGTATTAAGATATAATGTTACTACTTTTGAAATAACTTATTCAACAGATTAAACGAAATTAATATTATTAATAAATAGTAATTGAATAAAAAAATATAATATATTTTAATTTAAATATTATCAAATACTTAATAATTATGATAATATTTACAAAAAAAGATGTAATTCCTATTATTGTTCCTCAACTTTATTTTCAAGATAAATATAGCAATACAAATAATTATGTTGAAATGAATCCTTCTCTATTCATTGAAGAAGATGGAACTACAATAATTCTTGTCAGATGTGTAAATTATAAAAAATTTGATAATAAACAATTTATATTATATCAATCTAACTCAAATTCAATATACTATATTTTAAAAGGAAGTATTCAAGGTAGAGAAAAATTAAATATAGAAAATTTTGATTATAAAATATTGGAACAAGAATATAATTTACCTACGTATCCTACATATTGGTTTGGATTAGAAGACATAAGATTTATAAATTCAACCACTATGTTAGTTAATGTTCCAGAATTACATGAAGGTGGTAAACCATCCATTTTTAAAGCAGAATTAAATGAAAACAAAATAACAAATTTTATGCCTTGTAAACCAAATACAAATACAGAAAAAAATTGGATGCCATATTTTGATATAAATTCAAATAGAGTAATCTACAGTTTAAATCCATTTTTAATAAAGTCAATAGAAGAAGATGATATTTTAGAAATTTATATACCAGAAGAAATAAAAAATAAACTAACTGGTTTTCACGGTTCAACAAATGGAATAATAATAAGTAAATACGAAAGATTATTTCTTATTCATATAAATAGAGAGAAAACTTATAATATATGGTTGATATTAAATATAAAAACAAATGAAATACAATTATCGGATGAATTTCTTTTTTTTAAAAATACTTATATTGAATTTGCTTGTTCTTTAAGTAGGTTAAAAGATAGAATATTTGTTTCATTAGGTGTAAATGATGATAAGGCATTTATTATTGAAACATGTATGGAAGATATAAACAATATAATTCCAAAAATAGAATTTTTTAAAAATGAACAAAATTATCCAACTATTGTTACAATGCTATATGATATAAGAAGTATGGAAAGAAACCAAATAGAGAGAAATCGTAAGTTAGATAGTTATATTAATTTTTCAAAACAATTTTTATTGATGTTGCCATTTCCTATTATATTTTTTATAGATGAAAATGAGGAAACATATGATGCAATTTACAATAGTAGAAAAGAATTAGATTTACTGGATAAAACATTTATTTATATGTGTGATTTTACAACTACATATTTTTATAAGGATTTCTCTCGTTTACAAAATCTACAGACGCAATTTCATATAATAAATGGAGAAATAGCACATGAAACACCATTATATGTTATTTTAAATAATAATAAATTTGATTGTATTGATAAGACTATTGAATTAAACCCATTTAATAGTAGTCATTTGATTTGGATGGATTTTGGTATAAATCATGTAGCTGAAAGTACCGAATATATTTATGAATGGATAAATAAAGTACCTGATAAAATAAAACAAATGTGTATTAACCCTTTTATTGAAAATGTAGATACAAAACAACACTTTAGATTTATATATCATAATATGGCAGGCGGATTATTTTCTGGTTCCATAGAAAATATGAATAAATACTCTGAATTGTTTAAAAATAAAACAGAGGAAATATATAATAATAATTGGTATCAGATAGATGAAGCTGTAATGACAATGGTTCATAGAGAGAACGAAGAATTGTTTGATTTGTTTTATGGAGATTATAGAGGGATTATATCAAATTATTTATTACCTATTCATAATATAGATTTAATTATTAGAAACTGTCAAAAAATGTTAGATTATAATAAGGTAAAATCAGCGTATGATATATTATATTATTGTTTACCATATTTTGAAAATAATCCAAATAGCGAATTAATATTTTATTTTATACAACTAAATATAATAACAAATTATTATAATAATAATAAAAATTTATTAGAAAAAATAGTAGACTTAATAAATTTAAAAAAGAATTCTGAAATTAAATATGATAAAGAAAAAATATATAATTTATTAGAACAAAATAGAGTAAATATAGAATATTATGAAAATAAACATTTAATTTTAAATTAAGTATATTTTACGATTGAATCAATATATTTTTTATCGTAAATTCCAATTCGTGTAGTTCTATCCCATGTGCTATAATTAATTAATACTCTTTCATCTTCAACTACAATACTTAAACAATATTCAATAGGTTCACCTTCAAATTTAAATGGAGCAGAATAGCGTAATAAATTCATACTACTGTCAAAAACTGCAATTAAATGATAATAATGACGAGGTGTTTCATAAGAAACCATATGTGTAACAAACCATATTTCATCTTCGGTAATATCAATAATTATATTTCCATTATTGCAAGAATCAATTTTTTTAGAATATTTAAATCCGCAAGAAGAACCACGTATCCGAGAAAAAATTTTAGGTGTTTTTTTAGTTTCTACTAATGATAATAATTTTTTATCTTCATTCATTTTGCAAATTTTTAAAGGATGCCAATTATAGATAATATGAGAAGAATCATTATAATCTACAAAAACCCAATTTTTTTCACAACTTGAATTACAAAAATCTGGATTAATTTCTACTTCATTAAATACACCACTATCGATATCATAATTTCCGTTAACAATACCAATTTTATCATTATGATGAAAACCTGTTCCTAAAAATAATAAATTATTCGTTTTAATATCATTAAAAATCCGAATATCTTCAATTCCAATATATCTTCTATTATCAAATTTTAAATCCATCCATTTTTCTGTTTTAATATTAAATTGTTTATCAAATTCTATAAATTTATTAACAGAAATAATATGTTTATCACAATTTAAATAATTTCCATTTGTCTCAATTTCATAATTAACATAACGAGTATTCATGAAGTATCCGTCATTATTTTTATTTGGAATGAGACAACTGGAAGATGAATTTAAATTTGTATTTTCATTATTGATAACAGCTAATATTTTGTTATCTGCAGTAAAACTTTGGGTTAATTTTAAAATATCTTTGTAAAATTTCATATTTGTAAACATGCCATTTATTTCATTATCATCAAATGAATTATTAAAAACCTTAATAATTTCGTCATTAATTTTATTAACTCCTAAATAAAATGCAAAAATTGTATACTCATAAAATAATTTAGATGTATAAATATCATCATGTAAAAATAAATAAGATGTTCTATTATGATTTAAATCAAGAATTTGTTTAGCTTGTTGATAAAATAAATTAGCTAATGTGTGTTTAGAAATTATTCTATAATGTTTAATAATTTCATATATTCCTTCGAGTCTTTCTGGATAATATTTATATCCTTCCATCCAATATTTAATTGCATCATCTATTTTTTCCATTTTTTTAAAACATAATCCAATTCGGTAATAACTATACCATACTTCTTCTTTCCATCCGCCGAATTCAATTCGTTTTTTGTAAACATTAATAGCTTCTCCAAATCTTCCTAAATCATGATAGCTATTTGCAAGATAAAAATAATATCTTTCATTATTAGGTTCTTCTTTAATTCCATTAAGTAATAATTTAATATCTCTATCAAATTTATCATGTTTAGCGCCGCCATCACCAATATCTTTAATAAATAAATGAGATTTTTCAAATGTAAATATTGTATTATTATTTGGTGTATTAATATATTCATGAGTAACTCCTGTATAACTGTATAATCCATTGTTTTTAACAATTCTCATATTCTTATAATAAAATGAATCATTTCCCTGCATTATATGAAAACTATCATAATTTGATAATATTGATTTATCAAAATTAGAATTATTAATTTCCAGAATCATATCTGCATCTAATAATAATACAAAATCAGACATACCTATGCACTCTTGTAGAGCAAAATTTCTATTATAACAAAAGTTTTTAAATGGTTCTTTTACCACTTTACCTGTAATTCCTTTATTTTTAAAATATTCATCAATTAATTCAATAGTGTTATCATTTGAACCTGTATCACATATACAATAGCAATCAATAATTGAAATAACAGAATCGAATAGTCGTGTGATTATTTTACTTTCATTTTTAACAATCATATTTAAGCATAATGTTGGTTTTTTAGATTCATCATTTAAAATTAAATCCATAATATATATAGAAAATATCTGTTTTATTTAAGTTTTTATAAAATTTATATTTATTTAATTATATATTTTTTGTTATACTTTTTTTACAAGAATATATTTATTTAATTATATATTTTTTGTTATACTTTTTTAAAAGTATATATTAAATGGCTTGCACACGATTTTATTATGATGACTGTAGAACAAAAAAACAATTACAACAAGCAACAGACCCTGGAAGATGGATATTAAATGTTCCAGGAAATGGTTCAAATCCATGTTATATAGAAGACCCTCAAATAATTATTCAAAAATGGGGTGCAAATTTAAGAACAAACACAATAAATTTAGAAAGCGACCTTTTAGGAGTCAATAGACGAGCAAGTAGAGATTGTTTAGGAAAAGACAATTATCAAAAATTTAATGTTCCTAATCAAGCAATTCAATATCCAACATGTAATGCTCTTTTTACTGACCAATCAAGAGCTACTAATCCTGCATGGTGGTATAGAGATGTCGAGCAAGTAGACTGGTATTATCCTCCCTTGAATCCTCAAGAGAATACTTGTCTGCCTTTTCAAAATAATTTAAGCACACGAATTTTAGAAAAAGATTATTTTACTCCAAAACGTGATTGTGTAGTTAACAAAACCAAAAATTATTTACCATCAAGTTATAATTTAATTAGAGGTGGTTATGTAGGAGGACCAACTACATGTCAACAAACAAATTCATGTGCTTCATCTAAATAAGCATAGTTAAAATAAAAAAAAATTAAGATTATTATATGAATTAAAATATAATACTCTATATATATATATTATGGAATTAGCAATCCCTTTGATAGCATTAGGTGGAATGTATGTAGTATCAAATCAACAATCACAATCATGTAAAACAGAAATACATAAAAAATCACAAGAAAATTTTGCGAATATGGGAATAGTAAGTAATTTAGCTACAAAGACAAGTCAATCATTTGGTAATTATTTACCCAATACAAATATACCACCACAAAACTTTCCTGTTTCAAATATTAATCAATTAGTGGATACTGTACAAGAATATCCTAATCCAAATACTGCAACAGATAAATATTTTGACCAAAATCTATATGAAAATAGAGTTAGAAATAATGAAAAAGTAAGCAAAACTCCGCAAAGAGTTTACTCTTTGACTGGAAACTATCTTGATTCAGAACAATTCAAACACAATAATATGGTGCCATTTGTAGGTGGCAAACCTAAAGGTTACACATATGATGCAAATATAGCTGAAACAGTTTTAGATAATATGATTGGTTCTGGTTCACAGACCATAAAAAAAATAGAACAAGCACCGTTATTTAAACCAGAGGCAAATATGCAGTGGGCATATGGTATGCCTAATAATAGCGATTTTTATCAATCGAGAGTAAATCCAGGTATGAATAACAACAATGTTAAACCATTTGCTACTCAATTAGTTGGACCTGGTTTAGATAAAGGTTATACTTCAAATGGAACAGGCGGATATAATTCTGGGATGGAGGCACGAGATAAATGGTTACCTTACACAGTAGACCAATTAAGAATAGCAACTAATCCTAAATTAGAATTTGAATTAATAAATCATGAAGGTCCTGCAAATTCATTCATAAAAAAATCTTCTGGAACTCAAATGCTTGGTCGTGTTGAAAAGCAAAGACCAGATACATTTTTTATTAATACACAAGACCGTTGGTTGACAACTACTGGAGCTACTAAAGGTGATACCTTACGTCCAATTCAAGAAATGGGAGTAATTAGGCGTAATGATATTAAAACTGACTATACAGGTCCCGCAGGGTCAATAGAAATGCAGGCAGGTATAGCTCCGGAAAATTATGAGCCATCCAGACGACCTCAATTACCATGTATGGATATTAGGCCATCGAATGCTACCGGACATGGACCTCATTCTGACAAAGATAACTTTCTCCGAAGTCATACAAACTATGAAAACCATAGGTCAACGGTTAAACAGCCTGATACATTGAGAAGTGGTTTTAGTGGTGCAATTGGTGCTGTTATTGCTCCATTAATGGATATATTAAAACCTACACGCAAGGATGAAACAATTAATAATGTTCGTATTTATGGTGAAGCTACCAGTAAAGTCCCAAGTAGTTATGTTGTTAATCCAAATGATACTACACCTACTACAGTAAAAGAAACCACATTATATTCGCCGACATTCAATGTTAATAACCAAAAAGAAGGTATGTATGTTAATAACTTTACAGCTCCTGGTTTTACACAAAGAGATACTACCAGTTGTCAATATTATACTGCAGCAGGTGGTTATGCTACAGGATATGGAGATATGAATTATGAGAGTGCTTATCGTCAGCATAATAATGATATTAAATCTCAAACAATAGAAAACAGACCAAATCAAGGTGGAATGCAATTATTTAATCAACAAATGAATATACATTGTAAAGATGATTGTGATAGATTTTCTGGTAGAGTAAATCCTGCTTATTCAAGATTGTCAGGTTTACCACCTTCTACTCAAACATATGGGGCAATCAATGTTCCCCAGTATTACAATGAATGCGCCGGGTGTGACCGTATTAATCCTGATATTTTAACAGCATTTAAAAATAATCCTTATACACATTCTCTTACTACATCTGTATAATAAATAAAAATAAATTATAATAATTAACTTAAAGGTTAAAATTTAAATTAATTAATTAATTATAAATGTTAACAAAATATAAATATCCACAATCTATGAGAAATTTAGAAAAATTATTTGCTATAAATAATAACTTTAAAATTTTTTACAATAAATTAGGACCTCCTCAATTATTTGATGTTACTTTGAGAGATGGGTTGCAAGGTTTATCAAAAGAACAACAGATTGATTTTACTTTTAAAAATAAAAAAGACTTATATAATGAAATTGTTGTTATACATAATCCAAAAAAAATAGAGATAGGTTCTATAGTTTCAAAAAAAGTTTTACCAATATTTGAAGATACACTTGAGTTTTTTAATTATATTAAAGAACAAAATGTTTCTGTTAAAACAGAAATAGACCAACAACAACAACCAGAATGTTTTATACTCATTCCAAATTATGCAAAACTTCAAGAAGTAATTAATAATGAATCTATAAATAATTTTTCATTTATTACTTCTGTTTCAAATAGTTTTCAATTAAAAAATACAAAAATGTCTTTAACAGAAACGGACCAAGATTTGTATAAAATGATGTATGAACTTGATGAAAATAAATATAGAAGAGTTAAGTCAAATATTAAATTATATGTATCTTGTATTAGTGAGTGTCCTATTGAAGGCAAGATAGATAATGATTTTATAGTAAACCGATTATTACTTTTAAACAAAATGAATGTGGAATTTTTATGTTTATCAGATACATGTGGTAGTTTGGAAGTAGAAGATTTTGAATATATAATTGAAACATGTGTTTTTTTTGGATTACATCCGAGTAAATTTTCTTTACATCTACATGTAAAACCAGGACGTGAAAAAATTATTGAAAAAATTATTCATAAAGCATTACATTACAAAATAAATAATTTTGATGTTTCATTATTAGAAACAGGTGGTTGTTCTGTTACAATGAAAAAAGAAAATCTTGCTCCAAATTTATCATATGAATTGTATTATAAAGCTTTATTAAACTATATAATAAAAAATATTTAAAAATTTTTAGAACACAAAAATTATATTATTTTAATAACATTATATATAAAAATGTTTCAGGATTCAACTAATTATCAAGATGGTTTGGTAGATGAAAATATGAATCAAAATGAAAATGGTAAAGAATGTAAATCTTCATGTTACAAATATAAAACAGAAAAAGGTTATCTATGTAATAATCCAAAAAAAGGAACTTTTAGTAAAAAAAAATGGTGTGAAATTGATAAAGAAGATGTATTAAATAATCAATTAACTCTAAAAAAACCTAATAAAAATATTTTAGGACAATATTGGGATAATATTGAAGAAGAACTTCCAAAAAGTCTTTGTTATACAAATTTACCTTTTGATGAAACAAAATATAAAGACTGTAATACGCAAGATACACGTAAATATATGAATTATATGTTTTTAATATTTATTATTGCTTCTATAACACCAATAGCATCAAGTGGAACTTCTCATATACTTAAAACTCATTCATATACCAAAATGTCTAACAGAGAATTTTTAGAAGATATGTTTAGAGAATTTAACAAATTAGTAAATGAAAAATATGTAAACAAAGGATTATTAGATTCAGAAAGTGCTGAAAAAATTTTATCAGATTTAGAAGATAAATTACTTAATACTGATGATACTGATAGTTCAAAAGCAAGTGAATTTATAAAAGATATGTTTAAAGAATCACTTGAATTAATGAGAGTAAACGCAGCAGCTTATGGAGATTATTCTACTACAGTGACAAATTTTTTGGTTAAAAAAGTTCCTACACCACATTTACTAGAAGCCTTAAGAGGAGGTAATTTTGTTGTAGAAGATGGAGGCTCAATTTATAATTACACTTCTACAAACATGTTAAGTTATGGTGGAATTTCAACTCATGCTAAAAATGCAACAGGAATTATGCAAATGCGTAGTACAGATTTATTTGGCGATGCATATTTACATCTTTTATCTGGTTCATTCGAATATAAAAATGGAGAAGTTGTAAGTTGGTTTCAATTAGAAGGAGCACCTATGCCTCCTGGACTTAATACACTAGAAGTTTTTTATAAAATAATTTCAGGTGGAAATATTCAAGATTTCAATTACTATATTCATCATGCAGTGGATACAGCTTATTATGGTTATTATATGGCAAAAGCAAAAATAGCTGGTGGTATGGCAATTAATTTAGCTCTTGGAACTTCTCTTCATACTGATAAAAATCCAATATTTGTATATAATAATCAACCCGTTACTGAAGAATTAATTCAAGAAGCAATAATAGATAATGATTTTGATTATAAACCAAGTGATAATGCATTTACGAGAAATATATCTTTAGCGTCTTCTATTATAGGTAATGATTTGGGTAATAATAATTTGGGTAAAGATGTAAATCTAACATTGCCATCTGGACAATATAACACACAAGTAAGAAGTAATTTTTTACCAAGTAATTTGACTTCAATAGGAAGTGTTCCAAATTATGCAGCCATTTCGATGGGTGGTAAATATAAGAAAAAAACAGCAAAAAAAAAATTAAATAAAAAAACAGCAAAAAAAAAATTAAATAAAAAAACAGCAAAAAAAAAATTAAATAAAAAAATAAATTAAAAATTAAAAAATCAAATAAAAAATCAAATAAAAAATCAAATAAAAAAAAAATTTTTATTATATTTTATTAAATACGTTCTATTAAAATATAAAAACACTTTTTTAAATATAGTAGCATCTAAATGATATTAAGTATTCATCAAAATATAAAAGAAAAATTAGAATACTTTCATTCTATACATAAAATTCCAAATATTATTTTTCATGGACCATCAGGATGTGGAAAAAGAACTATTGTAAATGAATTTATTCATAAAATTTATAATAATGATAGAGAGAAAATTAAATCATTTGTAATGTATGTAAATTGTTCACATGGTAAAGGAATAAAATTCATAAGAGAAGAATTAAAATTTTTTGCAAAAACTCATATTAATTCAAATGGTGGAAATACATTTAAAAGTATTGTTCTTTTAAATGCAGATAAACTAACTATTGATGCACAATCTGCATTACGTAGATGTATTGAACTTTTTAGTCATAATACTCGATTTTTTATTATTGCGGAAGACAAATATAATTTAATGAAACCTATTTTATCACGTTTTTGTGAAATTTATGTTCCAGAACCTTTAGTAAATGGAAATATAATTAATTTATATAAATATAATTTGAATGAAGTGTTTAAAATGAAAGATAATAAAATTCAAAGACAAGATTGGTTAAAAAAAGAATTAACAAAAAATGTAAATAAAAAAACAAGCTTAAATGATTTAATGGATATATGTGTTAAATTATATGAAAAAAGTTATAGTGGAATAGATATTTTAAATATATTAGAAAATCAAAAATTTTTGGATAATATAATTACAGTTGAAAAAAGATATGAGCTTTTAGTTTGTTTTAACCGTGTTAGAAAAGAATTTAGAAATGAAAAATTATTGATTTTATTTATTTTAAATTTTATCTTTTTAAGTTCAGAACTGTCTTTAGAAAATATAAGTTTTATGTAAATGGATGATTTTAATGTTAGTTCACTTCATGAATCTCGAAATGAATGGTCGTCGAGATTAGTTACAATTTTAACCCCTATGATAATAGATGGTTATAAATCAATTTTAGATGAAGCAATTAAACTTTGTAAAGAAAATGGTGAAATGAATAAATATTTAATGACATTTCAAAATTTAATTTCACGTGTTCCAAAATGGAACTCATCTATTATTGAAACCGAGAGAAAACGGATTTGTGATAAATCTGGTTGTAATTATTTAGATGATTTAGTTACATGTGTTCATATTATTCAATTAAAAATATTAACAGCAATGCGTGTTGGTCAAAAACAAAAAAAAATAGATATAAATATTCCAAAATTAGATGATTTTATACATAAATGTTATATAAATGCAGCAAGAAAAGTATATAAAAATGTGTATTTATTTGAAAATGTAGTTCCACCACTTCAACTGCAAAAAAATCACAGAGAACTTGAGATTATTATTCAAGAAGCTATATTAAATACATTAAGAGAGAGCATCCCTATAGAGGCAATATTAAAAGCTTATATGGATGAAACTGTCGAAGAAGATGTTGTTGAAGAAATTAAAGAATATATTATTGATGAACCTATCCAAAATAGTAATATGAAATTAAATATACCCCAAGATTTACAACAATATCAAGATGATATTAATAATTACAATAGTAATAATGTTATTGATAATTCTAAAAAAAATAATAAATTAAGTTTTAATGATATTGATTATATTTCTGGTGGTGACGGTAAAGTTAGTTCAATTGTAGCGCCTAAAAATATTGAACGTCTGGAAAAAATAAGCGAAATGAGGGCAAATGAAAGAAAGTCTGATTCAATGGATGATGATGATGACAATATTAGAATATCTATTAGTGACCAACCTGTAAATTTAGATTTTTTAGATGTACATAATATTGAAGAGCCAAAATTTGATTTATTACCTGATTTATTAATAGATGATATTGAGATTTTAGATTAATTGCGTTAAAAAAACAATAAGAATATGCTTTAGTATTTTAAATGGAAAATATATTTGTTATATCAGCAATAATATCAGTAATTTTTTTGATTGCAAAATTTATTGAAATGAGATATATTGAAAAAGAGAGTAAACCTCTCAAGGTATTAATCCGTGATGCTCTTGTAGTTTATTTTAGTGTTATTATTGGTTATTTTATAATTGAACAATTGAAATCTACTATTCAAAATGGTGGAGATAATTCTAAATCAACCCCTGTTTTTACTGATAACCCGGATTTTTAAATATTTATCTTCCTGTCCAAACTTTTACTACTACTCTTGGAATTTTTTTATTTTTAAAATCTTCACGATAATTATCATATGAGTAACCCCATTTTTGATACTTCATAATATCACCAAATATAGATTTTTTATTAAGAATTTTTTGATTTTCAGTAAAAAATATACAGCCTAAAATTCTCTCTAATGAGCATCTATCATCTCTACATTTAACTGCAGATACCAAATTTGTTATTCTATATTTAGCTTCTATTTCCACTAAAAAATTATGGTTTATAAAACTTTGACCACCGAAACACCCATACCATTTTAAATGTGGTAATCCAATAAGACTATCATTTAAGGTAATTTTTTGTTGAATTGATAATGAATTAGATAAATTATTAGATATACGTAAGGTATTTATTACATTTTCTTTATCAGGATAAAAAAACCAAAGAGGAATAACTTTTAGACCTAAAAATTTTTCAAAATTAACTCTTTTATGGAAAAAAACACTATCGTGTAAAATAACTGCATTATCGAAAAACTTATTTTTTAAGAAATAATAATATGGTAATAATTCACCTCTACCTTTAAATTCTGATTGTATAATCTCAATATTTTTATAGTTGAAATCAGCCTTTACAAAATTATAATTACTATTATCATCTATTATAATAATTTTTTTAAAAGGATATAATGTTCGTAAGCATTTTAGAGAATGATTCCAATATTTATTTGTTGATTCAGAATTAACATGTCTTGTTATTATAAAACCAAAAGAATTCATAATATATATAAATATAATAGTATTATGAATTAGTTAAAAAAAATATAATTATAACCTAAATTTTTTCAAATATAGCTTTGTATATTATCAATATTAATTATGTCAGATGGAATTTCTCCTTTAAATTTTGAAAATGCATTGAATTCTGGTCTATCTAATTGAGCTTGTGGTGTATGGTTATGAACACACCTTGCTATCATTTTATACAATTTAAAATCAGGATACCTATCTGTTCCATTGTTTTTGTATAACATATTAATACCTTTATCATCTAAACACCATTCAACAATTAAACGTTTAACTGGGTCATTACATTTATTTAAATCTTTGATTTCATCAATATCTTCAACCATATAATCAAAAATAGAACATGCTAATCTACATAAATCGAAACTAAAGTTTGGTTCTAATCTTGGTTTTTTATCATTAAAATAAGGTTCTATATTATATTGTGTTGCTGCATCTCCGTCATTTTTAAAACTATCGCTGCAAAATGTGTTACCATTAAATTTATAAATACTTCTACCAAAATCGATAATTTTAAAAATTCTTCCATAAGTTGGGACTTTATAATGTTTCTTTTTATAGCAGTAATAAATAAATTTTTTATCTGTTTCATTATACATAATATTGTTGGTATGAAGGTCGTTGTGTGTAAAATTAAAGGCCTTTTGATATGTTATAAGTATCATAATAATTTGCATTAAAGCAGAATACCATTCATTAGGTTGTAAATCTTCTGATAAAATTAAATCATCTAAAGTATTTTCACAATATTCCATTCCAATGACTTGGACAGGAAATTTAGGTATGATTGCGTTTATTCTTTCTTCTTCAATAGAGTCTTCTTCTTCGCTTTCATTTTCATTACTATCATTATTTTCACTATTATTAGTTGAATTTTTTGATTTTTCTTCCAATTTTTCATTGCAATCTTCACAATTTTCTTCTATATCTTCATCACAAGTATGAGATGACCTTGAAGAACATGTTGAGTTTGATTTAAGTGTAACATTTTTATTATCATTTTTTTCAAATAAATTAGAAGAAGTAATATCTTCTAATTCAAAAGATATATCTTTAAGGACACTTAAATCTATTGTTGTTTTATCTTCATAAAAAATATCGTCAAAAATATCTTCAAAAATATCATTATTCAATGAATTAACGGAAAGTCTGGATTTAACGCTTGAATTATGAATCAATATTGGTTTCAATTTATTACTATCATTTTGAAACAAATGTTCATAATTGTCTACTGTAAATAATACATTTTTATTTTTATTAAAAAAATCAGAATTATTTAAATAATCAATATCATCAAATATATTTAATGAAAAGTTGTTTTTAATAGCTAAATAAGACCCATAATAATCTACACTATGAATAAAATTATGAGTATGAATTAAATTACTTGTCAAAAATAAAAAAAACCCATCAACATAGGCAGAATTATTAATATCTAATATTTTTGAATTTATCTCTGGTTCATTAGAATCCAGTTTAGGTAAATTAAAAGTATTAGGGTCATGAATATTATATTTTCCAATTAAAAATTTATATGGGTCTAAAAGGGGTGCCATTTTAAAAAACACTTCTTTTTCTTTTACTTTATTTGTGTTAATATTTTTTATACGACATGTAAATAAATGATCATCATCATTGTTTTTGTCATTTACACTTGAAATATACCATTTATTATTTAAATTAATACTGTTGTAATTAGATTCATTTAAAGAAAAAAATTTATTATAAATTGGTATATAATTTTGTGCATTCGAGAGAAAAAGTGATTCAGGTGTTTCTAAACTTTTGAAAAGTTCAGTGTTCTTTCTTTTTTGATAATTCAGGTTTATCATTATTAGCTAATTAATATATAAATTATATGTGTTTTTAACTTATTATTATTTTAATTAATAATTAAATCTTTAAAAAAGACCTAATATGAAATATATTGCGTAAAAAATATAAAAAAATAATTTCTAAAACTAATAATAATGACTTTAGAACTTAAAAAGTTTGATATGAAAAGTATTAGTTTTAAACCAAATGAGAATAAGGGACCTGTAGTAGTTTTAATCGGTAAACGTGATACAGGTAAATCATTTTTGGTAAGAGATTTATTATATTATCAACAAGATATTCCTATTGGGACAGTAATATCTGGCACAGAAGAAGGAAATGGTTTTTATGAAAAAATGGTTCCAAAATTGTTTGTACATAATGAATATAATACAGCTATTATTGAGAACATTTTAAAGAGACAAAGAACAGTATTAAAACAAATAAAAAAAGAAATGGAAACATATAAACGTAGCACAATAGACCCACGAGCATTTGTTATATTAGATGATTGTCTATATGACAACACATGGTCGCGCGATAAATTGATGCGTCTTTTATTTATGAACGGAAGACACTGGAAGGTGATGTTAGTCATCACAATGCAATATCCTTTAGGTATACCTCCGACGCTCCGAACTAACATTGATTACGTCTTCATTTTGAGAGAAAATTATATAGCAAATAGAAGACGAATCTATGAAAATTATGCCGGAATGTTTCCAACTTTTGAGAGCTTTTGTCAGGTAATGGACCAATGCACTGAAAATTATGAATGTCTTGTTATAAATAACAACTCAAAATCAAACAAATTACATGACCAAGTATTTTGGTATAAAGCTGATAATCATAACGACTTCAGATTAGGTTCAAAAGAATTCTGGGAATTGTCTAAAAATCTTAATGATGACGATGAAGAAGAAAAATATGACCCTAATAATGTTAAGAAACGAGGAGCTGGTCCTAAAATTAGCGTGAAGAAGGCGAATAAGTGGTAAAAAGTATTTTATTAATTTGAATTTTGCTTTTATAATTATTGCTTTTATTAATAAAAGCAAATAAATACTTAAAGAGTATCTTATAATATATAGTATAATAAGATGCAAGAGTTAAATATAGTTGAACTTATTGAAAAGAACCCTATCACAAGGCTTTCAAGTACATATAATAATAAATTATTAAATAAACTCAAAGAAAAATTTTCCAGTTTTGAACAACAATTATTCGTAAGTAGTTTTTACTGCTATTTGAATTATGATAAAAATATTGATTTTGTAGTTAATTTAGATGATGTATGGAAATGGTTAGGATTTAATCAAAAATACAACGTAAAGTATTTATTGGAAAAAAATTTTAAGATAGATACAGATTATAAAAATCTTGCTCCTGAACTTTCAGGAGCGAGTTTAGAGAAAGAAAAACATGGCGGTCAAAACAAACAAACTATACTTTTAACCATTAAATGTTTTAAATCATTATGTTTAAAAGCACAAACAAAAAAGGCATCAGAAATTCATGAATATTATATGAAACTTGAAGAAACCTTACATGAAATAGTAGAAGAAGAAACAAATGAATTAAAACTTCAATTGGAACAAAAAGATAATATTATTTTAGAAAAAGAACAAGAAAAAATAGTCTTAAAAAAAGAAAAACTACGAGCAGTAGAACAAGCAATTATTATTCAGTTTCCAGTAAATACAGAGTGCATTTATTTTGGAACTATAGATAATACAAATGAACAAGAAGAAAAATTAATTAAATTTGGCCATACTAACGATTTAGGCACCAGGATATTAGACCATAGAAAAAAATATACTAATTTTATTTTAGTAAATGCGTTTCGGGTTCAAAATAAGGTAGAAATAGAAAATCTTATTAAGACATATCCTAAAATTAAAAGACAAATTCGTAGCATTGAAGTTAATGGTAAAAATAAAACAGAAATTATTGCTTATGATGCTACTAACTTTACTATAGAAAAATTAAACAAGTTTATTAAAGATATTATTCATTCAAAAACATATAGCATAGATAATTTTAATAGAATAATGAAAGAAAATGAAGAATTACAAAATGAAAATAAAGACCTTAAAGAACAGCTACAATCAATTAAATTATTATTTGAGAAAAGAGCAATTGAAATAAATGAGTTGAGAGAAAAATTAGAAAATAAAGAAATCATAATTCAGAACGTTAATTCAGAAAATCAATCTGTTTATCAAAATGTCTTATTACCAGAAGATGAATTAAATAAAAAATTTAATGAATTTGTAAATAGTATTTGTATTGTTAGACCTGATGTAGAAGAGTTATCTGTAAATATTGAAGGAAGATATCGATTATGGAGTCAAGCAAAACCTTCAAAAGAAGTATTTCATGCGTTAAAAAATTATATGGATACAAGATTTAAACCTAAACGTATTCAAGGAAACCATGGATATTTGGGTATTAAATTGAAGTCTGTTGAATATAAAAAAACACAAGTTAATTCCTTTGTTGAAACATTTATATTTCAAGTATGTCAATTTTCTGATTGCGGAAAAATTTTAAATTCTGTATTATTGAGAGAATATCAAAAATGGAAAATTTCTGTAGGAAAAGAATTAACCCCTGATGATATGAAAGAAATTAAAGAATATTTAAATGAATCACATTATGCGCTTAAAGCAACTGTATGGACAGATGAAGGAAACAATGAAGGATATTACGGAATATCTTTAATACAAAATGATTATAAACCAAAACTCATTTCATCAACAGGTAAAAAAGTTTATAAGAGAGAGAAGGAAACCAATCAATTATTATCAACATGGGATAGTATAGCAAAAGCTGCTGATGTAGAAGGTATATCAGCTGCTAAAATGAGTAGATGTGTTAAAAATAAAATTATAATAAATGATTATTTTTATACTACAGAATAATTTTTTTTTGATTTATAATAACAATCTGTACAAGTTTTCCTCCATTCTTGACTTGGTAATTTTTTAAATGATAAGCTACATACATTACATTTAACTGAAGATAAATTATTTTTAAAACAAATACCACAATATGTTTTCCAATTTTCATTATCTTTAATTTCAAATTCATCATCACATTCTTGACAATTTTTTACTTTTATTTTATTTACAAATCTATATTTACATAAATCGCATCTAAATAAATCAGTATTTGGTATAAATTTATTTTTACAATTTAAACAATTTTTAGATTTGTCATCACATTCATTACAAAATATATCACTTGAATTAATATCATCTATAAACTCATTTGGACATAATTCACATTTATAAATTTTATTATTTATTTCACAATTATTACAAAGACGTTTTAAAATACTTTTATATCTATAAATAAATTTTTTTTCACAATTTATGCAGTCATCCTCTTTGTATTCCCTCTTTTTTTTAAAAATTTCATTATTTATTGAATTAATTTTATTTTTATCTTTATTATTTACACATTTATTACATATTGTTTTTTTACAATATTTATTGTATAATCCTTCTTTTTGACATAAAAAGCATTTTTTATAATGGCTTATATTATATATTTTTTTTGTATAAGAATCTTCTAGTGCCATTAATTTTTCCTCTTCTTGTTGTTGAAGTTTTTGCTGGTTTTTTTCTATTATCATAAGTTTTTCTTGTTCCTTAAATTTTTTATTTAAAATTTTTTCCAAATTTTTTTTAAATTTTTCTTTTTTTTTTGCTTTACGTATTTCTTCATAATAACCTATTGGTTTTCCCTCATTTAATTCTTTTTGTCTTTCTTGATATTCTTTAATTTTTTGGCAATTTGATTTATATTTTGGGTCATTTTTACTAATTAACCCATATCTTTCATTACAAATACTACCTATTTGAAATGAAACACCTGTATATTTATTTATAAATTTATGAACATATTTAATATTTACGTTACATATACATGTAGATGTTTGTGATTCATCAATTACAAGACCAATATCTTCAAAATCACTTTCTTCACGTATGTTATTAAATGATAATTTTAAATCTGAAAAATTATTAAATTTTTTAATCATTTCTTCTGAATAGGTTAATAATAATAAAAACCCTAAATAATCGGTTTGCGTTGGTTTTTTATTGTAATTATTTATTTCAAAATATTTTTGTAACGTTTCATGATATATCTCATATGATGATAATCGAGATATATAGAGTATACCATTTGTATCTTGTGCACTATGAATTTCTTTAATAACAAATTTTTTAAAATTTTCATCCATTATTATATTAGTAAAATCTGATTTTGGTCTACTCATTTTTGGATTATAATAATATTAATTGTAATATGTTATAATTATTCAATTTTATTTTTATGTATCCTCAAAAGATATAGTAATTGGGTATTTAATCATACAATACTCTCTCCATGTTGTTCTATGTTTTTGATTTGATTCACACCAATCAAACAAATATTTTTCATTTGACGATTTAATTGGAAGCGGACTCCACAAATTATACGTAAAATGAAACAAAATATTCATTATTCCCATTTCATTGGTTTTGCAGAATGTATATTTATTCATAGCATTCACAAGGTTGTTTTTATTACAAATACTTAAAATATCAGTATCATAAATCCACATACAATTCAAAAAATAATTTGAATCTAAATTTTTCTCTCCAAATTCATTTTTAAAGATATTAATTAATTCCAAATTATCAGAACTAATCTGACATTTAAAAGATTGGTCCTCATATAATTTGCCATCCTTTGGAGCAACTATTTTGTTTTTATATGGAATTTCCAAAAAATATTTTACATCTTCCAGAACCCGCAATCCTGCATCCAAATAAACAACTCTTTGCCATTGAGAGAAATAATCATCAAAAATATGTAATTTTTCCCATTGATTTAATTTATAAATTTCTCTCTTATCTGTAGTATCATTAAATCCATTATCTCCAATTTTGGTAAGTAAAACTGATTTGTCTATTAAAGGAAACTTTACTTCTGTTATTTGATAAAAATCTTTAAAATTAGTATTCAAATTAAAATCAATAGTAATTAATACAATTTCTTTGTCCCAATTACCTTTTGTTCTTAAATCAATAATAGTTCGTTTTGCTTTATTAAAGTAATTTAAATCTGATATTAATGCAAAAACTGTATCTTTTTTACTAATGTCATTTGTAATAATATCATTTTGTAAAATAGAATTATAATAATCAAAATGTTCTTTTTCCATAACCTTATGAAATGTGATTGCTGTTTTTATATCTCCTTCTCTATCTACATGAAAAAGATTACTATTAAGTTGAATAACTATATTAGTTTTTTTAATATCATTTATCCATAATCCTATACATAAATCGTCACAGAATTGCTCATTCAAATTAATTATATAATAATATGCGTTATCTTTTCCAATATTCATTAAATGTGTTTTAATAAGAGTATAAAGTTTATTTGAAATAGCATATCCTGCACCGCCTGACATATAAAGGCAAAATTTATCTTTTATATGGTCTAATTCATAGCCAATATAATGACATTGACTACTATCATATGTAGATAATAATTGTTGAAGTCTATTTGGAAAAACAAATGTATCATCATCAATAAATATATACCAATCATAATAATCAATATTCATGTTATAAATAAAATGAATGTATTTCCATGTAATATTTTGAGCATCATCCATACAATTCCATCCAAATTGTCGCTCTTCCAAATTTGGCAGAGACGTTAAATAATAAATATCTTCTTTAGAAACATTTTTTAAAAAAGAATTCATTTGATATTTTACTCGCGTCGAGAGATATTTATTACAAGTAGAAATGATATAACATATTTTCATTATTATTTTATATTATTTATTTTTTTAAGCTTTAAATAATATAAAATTTAATTAATAAATTTTATTTCACTAATATTAATTAAAATTAAGTGTCTTTTTTAGGAGCAAAAGGTCCACTTAAAAGCTTACTTTGTCCATAGTCTGTCTTTCCAACAACTACATTTTCACCATCAAACAATTCCATACAAATATCTGCAGTAGATATATTTTCTTGTTCCTTCAAAGCAAATTCATGTGTATTTACATTATTAACACCAACAAGATTACCTTGTTCATCAATAGTTTGAGAGAGAGTATTACCTGACTTTTCAGCATTCTTAATATTCTCTTCAATAGCCTTCTTTTTAGTATCCTTGATACGTTGTTCAAAAGCATTTTTTGCATTTGATTCATTTTTAGACTTCTCATGCATTAATTGATTCAACTCTTCTTCCAGATATTCAACGCGCCCAGTTTTGTAAGCCTCTGGTTCCCATGGCATCCACATACCTATAGGTCCAACCATAATGTCGTGATTTGGGTCAATCTCTCTTAACATTTTACATCTTAATTCTGCTTCTTCAATAGTAGGATAAGAACCTCTAATTTTTAATCCTCTGGTAGAAGTTTGAAAATTTTGCACACGATTAAACTCTTTTTCAAGTATAGTTTCATGATTATCAATAAATGTTTTATATTCATCTTCCATATTAGTTTTTGCTAATGTTTCCTTTTCATCTTTTACAAACTCTTTAAAATCATTTGAAATATCTTCAAAAGAAACATTGTATTTATAAGAAATAAAATTAAGAAATTGAAGAAACTTTTCCATAGATTTATTGAATTCCCACTTCTTTAGGAACTCTTCAAAAAAGAACATGTTTTTTTGTTTTAATATATTTTCAGGTGAAACAAATGATACACAGACAAACTTTTGTCCTGCAATCGGTTTATCCTCTTCAAGTAAATCAACATATTTAGGATTATTTTTTCCATTAACTTGTTTTTTCTCGAAACCAGATTTTTTGGAATTTTTATCTTTAGAACGATCCATATTAATTAATAAATCTATTTAATTTTAAGTTTTTTATCGCAATATATATTTTTTTTTCTTATTATTTAATATAATGAACGGTCTAATTAATGTTGGCGAACTTGTCAAGAGAATAATTAAGTATCTTGTTGAAGGTTTAATGGTTGCGCTTGCAGCATTTGCTATTCCTAAACGTTCTTTGAATGTGGAAGAAATTGTTTTAATTGCCCTAACAGCAGCGGCTACATTTAGTATTCTTGATACATATGTTCCATCGATGGGTGTTACTGCACGCTCTGGTGCTGGCTTTGGTATTGGTGCTAACTTGGTTAGATTTCCAGGTGGCTTTTAAATAACTAATATTTAAATTTAAATAATTCTAAAATAATTATTTAAATATGGATATACCTTCTGAAACTTTTAGAATAGTAGGTATATTATGTTATCTAAATTTTCCAAATTATTTAAAAAATGTAGACATTAAAAGTGTAGAAGATATATTTGAAAAAATGGAAGAGATAATAGAAGAAGACATTATTCAAACTGATGAATTGGAAAAATGTTATAATCAAATTAAAAATAAAAACGATAAAATAATAATATTACAAAAAATAAATAACAAAAAAACACAAATAATAGATATGAATAATCAATTAAATTTTATTAAAAAATAATCATTAAATATATATGTCAAAATCTAAAAGGTTTAATAAAAAAAGTAAAACAAAAGTGAATAAAAGTAGAAAAAACATGAAAGGCGGTGAATTTACTCCTGAAGAAGAAGAAACTTTACGTAATCAAGGATTTGATGATAATGAAATTGCTCGTTTAATTCAATTAAATATTCCGATGAATATAATTAATCAAGCTATTACATATTATCATGAAAATTCACATCAATTAATTATAAATGTAGCTGAAGGTTTAAATGAAAATGCTAACGAAAATGGAAATGAAAATGGTAACGATAATATGGATAATGAAAACATGGCTCCACTTAATTTAGACGATTTACAAGGTGATGTTGTTCCAGATGATAACAATGGATTAGCAAATATTCCTCATAATCCAGATGATAATCCTGATATTGATTTGGATGAATCCGGAAATACTTCATTTGCTGACGATTCATTTGGTGGAAAAAGACGCACAAAAAGAAAAAGACCAAAAATGAGAAAACATAAAAGTCAAAGAAAAATGAAAGGTGGAGTTATGTTTGGAAATGGATATGGAGCTAATTGTAATGACCCAAATTACAGTATATATAATACAAATCTCTTAAAATTATTCCCATATAATACAAAATAAGTTAAATAGTAGGAATAAATTCCCAATCTAAATCTACACATATTTTTTTCCATATTTCATCTTGTTCCATTCTTTTTTCTGGATCTTTAAGCATGGGAAAATGTTGCAAATAATGTTCTTCACCAAGGAGTTCACAAAGTTTATATGCTGTATAATAATAATTTAAAAAATTTACTCTATCATCTGGACAATATTTAGAATACGGAGATTGTAAATCAATAAAAAGATTACAAAGTGTCTCTTCTAATTCAGGAGACATAATAGGAGGTTTTATACCTAATTTATCTTTAATAAATGGTATGTGTTCATAATATTTATTATAGCCCAATTTTTTAAGTATTTCTTTAGTTTTATTGTTTGTAATTATTGATAAATCGATTCTCTCTTTTTTAATTTGTAATTTAATATTTTCTATAACATCAGGCGGTATTTGTGTTGTTTCTTTTCCTTGAAATTGCGATAATATTTCTTTAAAATGATTAATTCTTTTATAAGCATAAAAACAAACTTCTTTAGGTGGTTCTTTGTAGGACGGTTTTTCATTTTCAATTAAATATGATATAGTTCGAGAGCACATATTACATACCATTATTCCTTCATCTTCTAAAGGAATTAGTTCTCCTTTATGACATACATTACAAATATCTGTTTGACATATAAATGTATTAACATCTAAAAATGAATCATCGATATTGCTTAAATATTTTTGAACAATATTATTATTTTTATTTTGATTTTTAAGTTCTTCAGTATCTTCTTTTGTAATTTTAAAAAAAGTATTTACTAATTTATTTTTATTAAAAATATTTGAGGACGTAATTCCTGTAGAAATATTTTTTTTATTTTCAAAATAATCAAAAATAAACTTGGAATTGTCTAAAAAATAATCTATTTTTTTAGCTTTCATACCTTTAATCTTTTCTGTAATATCTTTGATATTGTCTTCAATATCTAATTTCTGTTCCAGTGTCAAAGAATTTTTTTCAGATTCTAACTTTTCTCTTAATTCTATTCTTTCTATTTTAAATTCAGGAATTCTATTATTTTCATCTTTAGAAAACTCATTTAAGAATTCTTTATGTTTTGTATCCAGAGTAATGGAAGATTTCTTATTGAATTTTATTTTTTTTGCAGATTTTGGTTTAAAACTTGGCATATTTCTTTTAAATTAATTAAATGATTTTTATTTAATTATTAATAAAGTTATAATATATTTCAAATAAATTTAAAGATTAAATAATATTTATAACCTTTTAGAAGATTTTAAAAACTGATTATTGGATAATAAAATATTTATATGTTAGTTTAGAATAAAAAAATCATCAAAAATCTTATACTTATAAGATAAGATAAATAGTTATTTTTGTTTATTACTTTTCTTTGATTTATTTAATGGATATTAAAATTAATTTAGATTCTTTAAAAGATTTAGAAAATAATGTCAAAATTGATTCTATTAAATTTCAAAAAATGATTCTACTTTATAATTCAATTGAACAAGGGTGGTCAGTTAAAAAAATAAACGATTCATATGTATTTTCTAAAAAACATGAAAACAAAAAAGAAGTACTTGAAGATTCATATTTATTAAAATTTATGAAAACCAATTTAGATTTGAATAAAATAATAAATTAGTAAATTTTCAATTTATATTAATATTTTAATTAATTTAATTAAATTAATTAAATTGATTTTGAAAAAATTTTTTTCTTTAGCATATTTATAAATATGGGAGGTGGATTAATGCAACTTGTAGCCTATGGCGCCCAAGACGTTTACCTTAAAAGCCTGTAGGGTAGAAAAACATCGGGGAATGTCGAAAAAATAAGATATTCATAAAGCCCTTTGTGGACACTTTTAGGAGTACCACTGATGTTAATTAGGGAATTGAAAATTCAATTGAAAAACCCTGGTAAGAAAATCAAACTGCTTGAAACCCCTAAAACTTATTCTACTAAGCAATTTTTGTGAGAAAATTGTGGCCAAGACAAAAAACTTGGGTATAGTAAAAATGAATAAGATGATGTTAAGTTTTGTAACATTAACTGAAATGGGCAATGAGCATCCAAGCTTCTTTATTATTTAAAAAAAAATACATAAATATAAAATATTAGATTAAGCTATGTCAAATAAAATTGTAGAAAGAAAATGTGATAAATGTCAAATTATTACAACTATTGAAAAATTCAGAAAATACACTGATAGTGAAAATTCGTTTTCAAAAACGTGCAAAAAGTGTTTAAATGAAATTGATAAATTAAGAAAAAAAAATCTACGACAAAAACGATTAGAAACTTTTATGATAAAATGTGAAAAATGTGGAGAAGAAAAAATATTAAAAGAATTTTCCAAACTTAAAAAGTTTTATAAAAAAAAGATTTGTATTTCTTGTTATCCAAAATTTTTAACTGAACAAAAAAATGAATATTGTAAAAATGAAAGAAAATCGAATATTAATTACAGGTTAAAAAAATCAATAGCTGCACGTTTAAGAAGTGTTATTAATACAAAAAATGACACGACTATGAATTATATTGGCTGTAATATTCAATATTTGAGAGAATGGTTTGAATACAATTTTACAAATGAAATGAATTGGGATAATTATAGTTCTTATTGGTCTATTGCCCATACTATACCAGTTTGTAAATTTGATTTAACTGATGAAAAAGAAAATTTAATATGTTGGAATTGGACTAATTTAATGCCAGTTACAATTAAATATAATTCATCTAAAAAAGATATTGACATGAATGAAATAACTAATATTGTAAAAAAAATAGAAAATTTTAAAGAAGAAGGTTCAACGACTAAATGGTTTTCGGAGGAATTTATTTTAAAGTTAGAATTTGCAGAATTAAAGGCAAAAAAATAAATTTTTCTTAAGATATAGTCTAATCCTTATTGAAAAATAAGGTAGAGGAAATGTACAGGTAATCCTCAAATCACTTTTTGGAAAGTGACATACCGCAGATATACTAACTTTGCTATTGAATCTATTGAACAAACTTTCAATGGCCAAGCTGACTTTGGACGTCGTGTCCAATGTGTTATCTCCAGAAATGGAGATTTAGCTTACCGCACTTATTTACAAGTGACTCTTCCAGAGATTAACCAACTTATGGGTCTCGGAAACTACACTACTGGCCAAAACACAGGGGTCTATGCCCGTTGGTTGGATTTCCCTGGTGAGCAACTTATTGCTCAAGTTGAGGTTGAAATTGGTGGTCAAAGAATCGACCGTCAATATGGTGACTTTATGCACATCTGGAACCAACTTACAATGACATCCGAGCAACTCCGTGGTTATTGGAACATGATTGGTAACACAACTCAACTTACCTTCATTACTGACCCTTCATTCTCTGATGTTGAATCCCCTTGTTCTTCTTTGGCTCCTCGTCAAGTTTGTGCCCCTCGTAACGCTCTTCCTGAAACAACTTTGTATGTTCCTCTTCAATTCTGGTTCTGCACAAACCCTGGTCTTGCTCTTCCTTTGATTGCTCTTCAATACCACGAAGTCAAGATTAATCTTGATATCAGACCTATTGATGAGTGCTTGTGGGCTGTTACCACATTGAACTGTCAAAACCAACCATGGCAAAATAGTTCGTCCGCTCAATACAGTGTCGGACGCCCTGTTCCTGCCACAATTGCTTACAATCAATCTTTGGTTGCTGCCTCTTTGTATGTTGACTATGTCTTCTTGGACACTGACGAACGCCGCAGAATGGCTCAAAATCCTCACGAGTATTTGATTACACAACTTCAATTCACTGGTGATGAGTCTGTTGGTTCATCTTCTAACAAGATTAAGCTTAACTTTAACCACCCTGTTAAGGAACTTATCTGGGTTGTCCAACCTGATCAAAACGTTGATTATTGTTCATCTTTGACTTGTGATGCTCTTTTGTTCAAGGTCCTTGGTGCTCAACCCTTCAACTACACTGATGCTATTGATGCTCTTCCTAACGCAGTCCATGCCTTCGGAGGTCCTGCTGCCGTTGCTCAAGATTCTCGTGCTTACATTGACGCTCGTGGATTATTCCAAGACGCAGGTGCTCTTGATTTCAACCCTGCTCAACTTGGTGCAACTGACTTCACTGGCTACTGGCATGGACCTTCCAACCCTTACAATGAAGCCAATCTTGGTGGACCTCAAGTTCCCTTGAATGTTACTGGTCTTCCAGCTTCCGTTGCAGCTGCTCTTGCCTCTGGAACTCCTTATTCTCACAACGAGAACTCTGGCGTTTCTGATGCCGGAACCTTTGTGCTTTCTGAAACCTCTTTGGACATGCATTGTTGGGGAATGAATCCTGTTGTTACTGCCAAACTCCAATTGAACGGACAAGACCGCTTTTCAGAGCGCGAAGGCACCTACTTCTCTTGGGTTCAACCATACCAATCCCACACCAGAAACCCTGATGAAGGAATTAACGTTTACTCATTTGCTCTTCGCCCTGAAGAACACCAACCATCAGGCACATGCAACTTCTCCAGAATTGATAACGCCACACTTCAATTGGTGTTGTCTAACGCCACAGTTGAAGGCACCAAGACTGCTAAAGTCCGTGTTTATGCCACTAATTATAACGTGTTGAGAATTATGAGTGGTATGGGTGGTTTAGCATACTCAAATTAAGCGTGTTGTTACCATTTCTGGTCTCATACTTTTATATTCAAATTAATAATTAAATTATACTTTTTAATTATTAAAGCAAAAAACAACATACAGATTTCTCTATAATTAATCTATAAAAATGAGCGTAGACATAGTAAATCTTATTGAAAGCAACCCTATTACTAAATTTACTGGCAATTATCAATCAAAATTGATTGAAAAAGTTAAAAATAGCTTTTCAGCTTATGAGCAACAAATATTTTTAGCCAGCTTTTACTGCTATTTGAAGTATGATTATAAGAAAGATTTTGTTATTGATTTAGATAATGTATGGAAATGGTTAGGATTTAGTCAAAAAGTAAATGCTAAAATATTGTTAGAAAAACAATTTATTGTTAATGTTGATTATACAAAATCGCTTTTGTTGCAACAAAAGCTAAACCCTAATACAAAGGGTGGACATAACAAAGAAACATTTATGTTAAATGTTAATACATTTAAAAAATTTTGTTTAAAAGCAGGAACAAAAAAGGCAGATGAAATTCATGATTATTTTATTAAATTAGAAAATATTATACATGAAATTACAAAAGAAGAAAGTGACGAACTTAAATTACAATTCGAGCAATTAGAAATTACAAAAAATAAAGAATTAGAAGAAAAATTATTAAAACAAAAAGAATTAGATAATGAAATTTTTTTATTAAAAGAATACGCAAATTCAGGCTCTTTAGTTTATATTATTAAAGTGAAATCTTATGAAAATGGACAATATATAGTAAAAATAGGTCATAGTGAAAAAGGTGTTTTAAATAGATATAATGAACATAAAAATAATTATGGAGAATGTCTTTTATTAAATTGCTTTGCCGTTGACAAAAGCAAAGATTTTGAAAGTTTTATACATAATCATAATTTGATTCATCCAAATAAATGCAAAACATTAAAAGGTCACGAAAAAGAAAATGAATTATTTTTAATCGGTAACAATTTAACCTACAAAATATTATTAAAAATTATTGAAGATAATATTGATAACTATAAATATAAAATTAATGAACTCTTATTAGAAAATCAATTATTAAAAGAAAAAATAAATTCAAATCAAACAATAATTAAATCAAATTCTACCAACGAATTAACAGAATTAAAACAACTAATTATTAGCTTATCATGCGAAATGACTGAACTTAAAAAAACTAACCAACTAATTTTAAGCAAACTTAATGAAAAAGAAACTAAACTAGTTACTGGTTTTAATCAACAGATACCGAATTTAGGACCACGATTACAAAAAATTAATCCAGAGAATTTAAAACATATAAAGGTTTATGAATCTGTAACAGAATTAATGAATGAAGATAAAAATATCAAACGCCCTAGTATAATGAAGGCAATTCAAGAAAATACTATCTATTGTGGTTTTCGCTGGCAATTAGTAGAGAGAAATTTAGACTATAATATTATTCATTCTTTAGAACCTACAAAGGAAACGAAGGTTCAAAATTTAGGTTATATTGCTCAAATAAATAAAGAACAAACAGAAATATTAAATGTATATTTAGACAGAAAAACGTCAGCACAATTGAACGGATATGAATCTGGCTCCGCATTAGATAATCCAGTTAAAAATTTCACATTAACAAAAGGTGTTTATTATAAATTATATAATCTTTGTGATAGAAAATTGAGAGAAGAATTTGAAGAAAAAAAAGGACAACCTTTGTTATATAAAAATGGCGTAGGTCAATTTGATTCACAAAATAATTTGATTCGTGAATTTTCATGTAAATATGATTGTATTAAGGGTTTATCTATGAGCGACAAAACATTAGCAAAAGCACTTGAAAAAAAAATTTCTTATAATGGTTTCTATTTTAAAGAAATTGGTTCTAAACTTAAAATTAATAATTAATAAATTTTATTCACCAACTCACCCTAACTATCCTAAACCCAAATCTCACACTTATAGCCAGCATCTTTTAATGCCTGTTGCTTCAAATAAATACAATCTTTTTTCTTGGTTGCCGTCCGTGTAGATTTGACTTCAATACAACGATTTTGCGACTTGATAAAGCAATCTACAAAATATCTTCTTTTTTACCATTTGCGTCTTCATATCTAACTGAAGGCACTTCATTTCTTTTGACTACAATATCGTCTTCCAAAACGCCTTCTTTTTGTAATAAATCGTTTAGCATAAAATGCTCATAACCTTGTATTCTCTCTATTCTTCCAGATGAAAATATATAATCATAAGCTTTATATGCATTTTGAGAAGATTTTTCTGAAACTTCGGTGTTCTGTTGTGGATATTCAGTTCCATATTTATTTAAATTTGTTTTTTTTGTTTTTTCTTTTATTTCTTGGGATTGTAATGGATGTTCAACTCCAAAATTTTTTAAACAAGATTCAATCTTTTTAATTTTAATTTCTTGTGATTGTGATTGATGCTGAACACCATATTTTACCAAAATATATGCTTTTATTTTTTCCTTAACTTCTTCTGATTGTAATGAACATTGCCTTTTTCTGTTTTAATTTCTTTACAGCTCTTACACTTTACTTTTCGAAGCATTTAATATATAATAAATCACTTTATTTTTTTATATTTTTTAAATAAAATTGAAATTTATTTAAAGAATTTGTATAATAATATAACTAAAAAAATGACTGAAAGTAAACCAAATAAATTCTTTCAAAATGAAAAAAAATTTATAGTAGGAAAAAACTATGAAACATTGAAAGTAAAATCGCCTCCTTATCGCGGGTATTTTGATTTAGAAACGTGTGATGAAATAGGCACCATAATTTTAAATTCAGAGAAATTTTTAGGTAAATATGTAAGTAGTCAACATTATGGTTTTGGTGATAATGGCACCAGGTATGATTATTTCATTAATCAAAAAGAAGAAAAAATTACCAATTGTTTAGATTATGATGGAACTACCCGATATAGAAATGTTACCACATTTATGGATGAACGAATAAACTATTTAAAAATGGTTGAATCAGTAGGAGAACAAGTAAATACAGACATAAAAAATGACCATATTTTAAAATATGTATTAAATGACCTAATAGTTAGAGAAATTTGCACTTATATTGGTCCAAACTATTAAAAATAAATATTTATAAAAAAATTGAAATGATATTAATATAAATAATTAATATCATAAAATATATCTTTAGAATGAATTCAAATACTAATAACACTGAAATCAATATGGCTCCTGAAATTCCATTTATTCCTTTCCCAAGACAATGTGGAGAAACAACAAAATTTTATTTTAAAAATGCACATACTGGAGAAAAAATATTAATAGAAGTTCCCGTTGATATCTGTATTTCAAATTTTCTTGAACATGTAAAACATGAAACACGTTCTGTTTTCAATATAAATGGAAATCAAAGAATTGAAATTGTTGAGTGTGGACAAGGTAATAAAGAAATTAGAGATGAAAATGCACCTGCTCTACTACGCGATTTTAACACAACAATCAGACGAAAATATAATGGGGACTATACAAATAAAGCATTTTATATTCGATTATTATAAATTTATGAAGTTTACGGCTTATTTGGAGAGAAACAATTAAAAACAATAGAACATGAACACATTTGTATATTTACTTTATTTGATTTTACGTTAGGGTCTATATCTACTTCTACTTTATTATTACTTAACGCGTTTATATCATCATCATTAATAATTTCATCTTGATTTGTATTTCTAATTATTTTATCTCTTGGCTCATTTGTAATACCTTTTTTTTCCATTTAATAATAATAAATAAAAAAATTGATTAAAAATTTTTTAATATTCTATCTATAAAAACAAAAAATGGCAAAATATATTTGCAATAAATGTGGAAAAGAATTTACCCAAAAAGGTCATTATACAAATCATCTCAATAAAAAAAAACCTTGTGTAAGTGAGAGTAAAAATGAAGTCGAATGTTATTTAAATGAAAACACGCAAATAAATCTTACAGATAATAAAGATGCTAAATTGGTTCGTGAAGAAGGATTAGATAAATTTTACACATTACCTATTCATTCTAAAAAATGTATAGATAAAGTATTTGAAGTTTATAATGGTTCAAAATGGGATTTAATCATTGAACCGAGTGCAGGAAATGGAAGTTTTCTAAACCAAATACCAATTGATAATAATATAATTGGAATGGATATCTCTCCAGAACATTCTAATATAATAAAACATGATTTCTTTGAATATTATCCTCCATCAAATATGACAAATATTTTAGTATTAGGTAATCCACCATTTGGGAAAGTAAGTTCATTGGCAATAAAATTCTTTAATCATGCCGCACAATGGAGCTCTGTTATTGCATTTATAATTCCAAGGACATTTAGACGTGTAAGTGTTCAAAATAAATTAAATGAATCATTTCATTTGGTATATGATGAAGAAATATCAAATAGTCCATGTTGTTTTTCGCCACCTATGATGGTAAAATGTTGTTTTCAGATTTGGGAAAAAAAAACAACAAAAAGAGAATTAATTCATTTACCTACAAAACATAGCGATTGGGAGTTTTTACCATTTGGACCAATTGATAATAATGGACAACCAACACCACCAAATGGAGCTGATTTTGCTATGCGCGCATATGGCGGTAAAATAGGCGTAATTCAATTAAATAATTTACATGAGTTGCGACCTAAAAGTTGGCACTGGATTAAATCCAATATTGAAAAAAAAGAACTTATTTTAAGATTTAATAAATTAGATTATTCAAATAGTTTAAATACCGCAAGACAAAACTCTATGGGACGCGGCGAATTAGTGAGTTTATATAATGATTTCATCAACTCTATATTGTAATAACTCACACCAACATTTATCTCCATATTTTGGACGTATTGCGTATTCTTTATCATTCAACTCATTTTCTAAATCTTCTAATGTAATTGGTCCTAATTTTTGCACTGTTCCGTGTGCATATCCGCCATATTGTAATATAATTTTTTTTATGTTTTCCTTATTTAATTTGAATATAAATAGTTCCCCTAATTTGTCAATATTATCATCATCAATATAATAAGCGGTTAATATATATTCGCAAACATGGTTTATTCTTAATTGAACATAGTTAAATTTATTATTGTCTTTACCTCCAATAGAAACTTTTATTTCAAAATTTATTTCACAATATTTCAAATCCCCAATACATAATGATGCTTTGTTTTTTGTCATTTTATATTTATTTTGAATGTAGTATTCAATTAATGGACCTGAAACTTGTCCAGACAATTGATTTATTTTACAGTATATATGTGCTTGTTTTATATTCGTTTCTTTTAATATTTCTACTTTATGGTTGCATTTAGCAAGACCTAAAATGTTTTTTAGTTTTATTTTTGTTTCCAATTCAGTATTATTAGTTTCACTCATGTTATAATAAATATAATATTTATTTATTTAAGTATTATTATTTCAATTTTTTTTATATAAATAAAAAAAATTATATATAGTAGATAAATTTATAATATTTTTATTTTTACTTTTATTAAATATTATAAATGAATAATGAATAAATTTATACAGTTTAAACCTCATCAATTTCTTGTTCTTCCTCTTCAATGGATTCATCATCTTCATCCAAAATATTTTCTTCATCAGAGTCAGCATCATGTTCTGTTACCTCTACATATTTATTATCTATTAAATTTACCTTTTTACCATTAAACAGTATATTCATATTTATTATTTCTGGTTTTTCAGTATCAGATGTGAATAATTTAAGAATTTGCGAATCATCTCTAAAACGCAACGTATAATTTTGTTGAATATTATTTCTCCCAATTCTGCCCATAGCTTGGACAATTTTTTCTTGTGTTAAATCTAAATCTTTACTCAAATAGCCATGACAAAATTGATAATTTGTTCCATAAATATAGTCGCTTGTAGCAATAATAACATATAATTTTTGTTCATCAGCAAGTTTCTTCATTATTTCTGTATAAGCAATATTATCATGATTTATAAATACTCCGATTCCCATCATCAAAAGAACCTTCCACGAATTTTCTACACCTTTCAAAGCCATTATATTGCATACAGTGTTTTCATCAACATTACTTGTAAATGCTCCTTTTGTATCTACATCTTCAGCCCATTTATCCATATGCATTTTTTTATTTGGTATAAAAGTGTCATTGAGTGTAGCAAATCGAATCATGGCTCTTAAAGAATTCAGTTCAGTTGTAAGTTTACTTATTTCTCCTTTACTTTCTTTTTCTTCATTACACTCTTTATTTATTTTTTTAGAATCTTTAGAAGATTTATTTCTACCCTGAACTGACATTCCTTGATGTCTTTGCGATACGCTGTTTTTAACTGCTTTTTCATTTTTTTCTCGAATTATTTCTATTTCTGATTCAATAAAGTAAATTTTTTCATTGATAACATTATTAAATTCAATTTTCTTATTTATTTCATCCATTACAGAGGATGGAATATTTGCTTGCTGAATACAAAATTTGGCAATTTTTTCAATTTCATTTGAAATAAATATAGTAGGCCCATCTGTTAATGTATAAGCATCTTTTGTAGTTATATAAGCTCCTGATGTTCCTCTTGGTTTAGGAACCTCCGGAGGAGTAGGTAAAACTTGTTCACTTCTTAACCGTGATAAAGGAGCGCCTAACAAATTATTTGTTATCTCAACGCTAACAGATGTGCCTGGACCAACGCTTCTTGTTTTTGTTATTTTATTGCCCTTTGGGTCGATTTTATTATTTTCAAATATTCTTGGTTTTCTATTTATTCTAAAATGCGTGTAAACCGAGCTCCACGCGCCATTTAATATATTTTGTAACAGTTGAATATAATAAATTTTTATATTTTTCATATTAACTTCATTAAGTGTTTCGAAATGTCTTTCAATACACATCTTGCGAGCTGCCATATTATTTTTAATTATATATGAAATAAATTCGACTACTTCTTTCAAGTCGAAATATCTTAATAATGTTAAATAGTTTTCGCAATGTTTTGCTATTTTAACAGTTTCAAGATAATCTTCTTTCATATAGTGCGGCAACACTACAAAACCATCTTTATTTATCATGGGTATTGATTTTTTGCAATCATGGCTGACAATATTGCAAATTTCAGCATTTTTAAACCTATTCAAGAAATCAGGTATGGTTTCTGTCAACTCATTTAATTTTGGCAATGTAGCAGAAGATAGAACTACATTTGGAATTTTATTTTTTTTCCAATTTTTTCTAATTGTTGTGTGAAATTCATGCTCTGAATAATCAAGCGTAATTGTGGGTTCGTCCCAATACATTATCAAGTTTTCTGGTTTATTAAAAGCCAACATATAATACATAGCTGGCAAGTAAGATTTTATATCACAAATTATTATTTCTACATTATCGCCAATACTGTTGTCAACTTTTCCTATTCCACCTGTTCTTTTATTAATCGAAAATTCTTTTGCAGCAAAGTAGTGAAGCCGAATATCATCGGCACTTGCACAACCAAACGCAAATGCGATTTTTTTATTTACCGAAATTGCTGCTCTTGCTAATGCTAACCCCACATGTCTTGCTGCACAAACAAATATAACTCTTTTTTCCTCTGATAATGCAATTGGTGTCAATGTTTTGCCTGTGCCTGTAGGCGCCATATACAAAATCAGTTTGGGATTTGGTTTTTTACAAGCTGTGAATATTTCTTTTTGATGTTCATAAAGGGTTAAATCACAGTATTTTAATAAATTTTCATTTTTCTCAATAAATTCTACGGCGTTTTCAATTACCACAGAAATTTCCACTTGTTCTTTAAACATTTTTATAATTCTGTTAGACATTTCAACAACATGTCTATTTAATTTAGAAATATTATTTTTAATAAGTTTATACAAAGTATAGTAGTGAAATGTAAATAATTTTTCATTTCTTTCTATGGTTTTTATATAGAAGAATATTTTTTCTATATGTGATAGCAAAACAAACTCATATATATCTATTTTTGTAAGCTCTTTATCGTCGTATCGCTCCAAACGAATTTTATCAGCTGAATTGATTTGAACTTTACTATCAATTTTAATTTTTTTATAATTGGAATCGATAGAGACTATTTCAGCCTCTATTTTATCAACACGCTCGCGTAAATATCTATTATACAGATAATCTTCCATTTTTTCGCTGTATTCTATCTTTAAAAACGTAAAGATAGAATGATGATTGTTTATCCTTGTATTGACATCATGAAAGCCACCAATTATCATTTTTAATACATCAATTTCATCTTTTGAGACAGAAATCTCAATTGAGTTCCATTCAGAACGATTTAGCTTTCTTTGTTTTAAGTCCATTGTTGGGTTATAATATAAATAATATGCTCTTGTATTTAAGTTATTTTTTATATTCAATTTTTTTTAAAATTGAAATAAAATAACATAAATAAATTATAGATAAAGTATAACATATAAGAATGTCTAACATTACTATTGCGTCTATTGAAGGAAATATTGGTTCTGGGAAATCTACCCTTTTGGAAAATTTACGGAATTATTATGGTAATAATAAACAAGTAGTATTTCTAAAGGAACCTGTAGATGATTGGGAAAAAATCAAAGATGAAAATGGCATTACTATGCTTGAAAAATTTTATGCAGACCAAGAAAAATATTCGTTTCCATTTCAAATGATGGCATATATATCACGACTAAAAGTATTGCGTGATGCGTTAAAATATATTAAATCATTGAATACTTCAGATAAAAAGTTTATAATAATTACCGAGAGAAGTTTATATACAGATAAAATGGTCTTTGCTAAAATGCTTTCTGATTCAGGTAAAATTGAATATATTAATTATCAAATCTATTTAAATTGGTTTGACACATTTTCAGAAGAATTTCCTGTCAATAAAGTTGTTTATGTGAAAACAAATCCTGAAAATTGTTTTAACCGAATTTTGAAGCGCTCAAGAAATGGAGAATCAAATATTCCATTAGAATATTTAACCAATTGTTCTCTTTATCATGATAGTATGTTACAAACATTTACACGTGAAAGTATTTGTAACGGCCAATTAATTTTAGATGGTAATGTTGATATCTATAAAATTAAAAACCAAGTTGAATTATGGATTGATGAAATTGATAAATTTATAAATAAATAAATAGTATAAAAATATACATTATATTATAATAAAAATGTCTAACGAAGAAGATAATATTTGTTACCAACCTATATTGAAATGTCCACATTGCAATGAATATATACTTATTGAAAAAATCAATTGTGCAATATTTAGACATGGAACATTAAAAAAAAATTTAAAACAAATTGACCCACATGCGTTGAAAGAATTATGTGATTATTTTTTTCAGAATAACTTAATATATGGTTGTGGTAAACCATTCAAAATTGTCTTGATAAATAATATTTATGAAACTGAAATTTGTGAATATATATAATTTTATATTTAAATTAAATATTTAAATATAAAATAAATAATATAAATAATGAAGATACTGTCAACAGCATTAATGTTAGTAAATTTAATAAATATAGGGTTTAAATATGTTATGGAAACAAGCAAAACATTTAATATTGATGAATCTCACGCTTTAAAACATAGTATGGAAGTATTTGGATTTGCCAAAAAAATTTACGATAGTGAAGTTAAAGCAAATCCTTATTTAGAAAATCAAAAAGAAATTATTTATATGGCTGCTATTGGACATGATATGTGTGATAAAAAGTATATGAATGAAAAAGAAGGCATAATTAGATATAAAAGCTATTTAAACGATTTAATGGTGCCAAATGATTTGGAGATTATGTGTAAAATTATAGAAACAATGTCATACTCAAAAGTAAAGGTAAATGGTTATCCTGATTTAGGAGATTATCAACTCGCTTATCATATTGTAAGAGAAGCAGATTTATTAGCAGCTTATGATTTGGATAGATGTATAATATATAAAATGTATCATAATAATTATGATTATAATGTAGCTTTAGAAGACGCATTTAATTTATTTGATAACAGAGTTTTTACAATGAGAAAAGAAAAGCTATTTAAGACAAACTATTCAAAAATAGAATCTCTAAAATTACATAAAAAAGCTATCAAAGATGTTCTAAATTTAAAAACATTATAGAATTAAATCTATTACAACTGGATAATGGTCTGAATCATATTTACCACAATATTCATCATATTCATGATATATAAATGTATTAACAATATTTTTTTTTATTAAATCAGTAACAAGAACATGGTCAATCATAGAATAATCAAATTTAGAAGCAGTATTGCAATTATTATCTGAATCCCACCAATCGCTATAACGCTGGCTTTGTGGAATTGTTTCAGCAATACTTTTTAATTCATATTTATTTGCATAGTTGCCGTGTAACCCTTTTAAAATATCTAATACGCTTGATGTAGGTTTATTACTATTCATATCTAAAACCTCTGCATCATAATCATTAAAATCACCAATCATAATCACTTCATAGTTTTTATTTATATAGTCATATATAACAGATTGTAAAATGGAGGCTTGTGCTTCACGCTGTGCACATCGATTCGTTTCAGTTGGAATAGCTATTAAATGAGCTGAAATAAAAGCTACATTCATACCACTAAATTCAAATTCTGTTATATAATGTTTACTGACTCCTGTAGAACTGACTGAACCTGTATAACCACATTTTGAACCTGGTATAGGATAATTATATTTTAATTCGGTTCTATACAGTGTTTTTAATGGGTCTACGCGAGTTAACATTCCAACATTTTGACCGGTTGCTGTGTCAGTGCCTTTTTTTAAGTAAGGCACATAAGTTCCATCTAATTTATCTTTTAACATGTTAAGCTCATCACAACCTTCCACTTCACAAAAATTAATTATATCAGGATTAATATTTTTTATTCTTTGAGATACAAAATCCATATGTTTTAATGCTTCACTTTGATTTTTCCACGTGCATCCATCTCCTGGACAATTCATTGGGCTATAATAATCAACAAATAGCCATTCAACATTATATTGAACAAGTCTTAATTTATTTTTATCTTTACGTCTGTCACCAATAGAACTAACAATAGGACATTCCGTATCAGATTTTACTATACCCAAAAAAAATAAAAATAAAAATAATATTTTTAACATTCCTTATAAATATTATTTATAATATAAATTTAATTAAAGTTTAATACAATATATTTAAAAATTGAATTTAAATATATTAATATATATAATATATCACAATTAATATGTTACCAAAACTTGTACCAAAACTTGTACTAAAAATTATACCAAAAGTAACAAGTCGTTTGCCAAATATAAAAATATTTCCAGAAATAAATTTTAAATTACAGTTCGATGGATGCAGTAAAAATAACCCAGGATTATCTGGTGCTGGAGCAGTAATTTACAATGACGGTAATGAAATTTGGGCGGAGGATTTCTTTGTTGGAGAAAAAGCTACAAATAACTATGCGGAATATGCAGGATTAATATTAGGTTTAAATCAAGCTATTAAAATGAACATTAAATCACTACATGTTGAAGGAGATAGTTTGTTAGTGATAAATCAAATGCAAGGAAAATACAAATGTAATTCTCCAAATTTAATAGAATTATATCAGGAATCCATAAAATTAACTACAAATTTTGAAAATATATATTTTAAACATATTTATAGAAATGAAAATAAAAGAGCAGACCAATTATCAAATATAGCTGTTGAAAAATATTTAAAAAGTATTGCTTGTGGATATTAATTAATTTTCAAAAATTTACAAAGGTTTAAAAAAAATTTTTTGTTAATGAGTTTTATAGTTAAAAGCTTATAAGGTTAATATTTAAAAGTTTATGAGGTTTATATTTTAAAAAATCTATTTCTTTTTTTGTTGTTAAAAACTCTTTATCTCCATATATATCTTGTAACATTAACCATTCGAATAATCCTCCTGTATAAATATAAACATCATAAAATCCTAAAGAAGCAAACTGATTATATTTTGTATATATTTTTTCATCATTGCAATTTCTTCCATATATAATAATCTTGATATTCTTCTGGCCATTCTGAATTAATTTATTTATTAGTTCTACTTCTTTTTGAATACAAATTGTATTTTGTATTAGACATAATTGCTCATTTTCGTTGAGAGTATTAATTAAAATATGAGATTCCGCATTTTTAATTACATATTGAACATCTTCATAATTTACTTTTCTGGCTGATTGAGTATTACCCATTATAAAGGTAATTAAAATATTTTTAAATATATTTTATACATTTAACTTGAAAAATTAATTATTATTATATTATTTTATTATTTTAGAAAAATCTCCATTTCTATAGTGAAAAATTAAAAAACTTATTAACCCTATAACAACATCTATTAATAAATATATCCATGCATTCCTATTACCAATAATGGCATTATATGCAAATAAAAAGTATAACAATGAATGTAATGGGCGTAAATTATTCCACCAGATTTTTTCTCCAAAAACTTCTGCACCAGTTTCTCTTGAACCAGTTAAAAAAATATACATAAAACCAAATGATATTGACAATGCCAAATAACCCATATATTTTAGATATTTTGTTTGAATATTTTTGGCAATAATAACAAGTAAAGAACGGCTCCCTATACAACCAATTAAAAATAATAAAAATCTTTTTTGTAGATTATCCATATACTTACTATATATTAATTATATATTAAATATTTAATGAAATTGAACAACAATTTCTACTTCTTCTTTTTTAATACTTTTAGTAGCAGATATCGATAATTCTTCTCTCTTTTTTCTTGTTTTAGAATTATCTGTAATAGTTTCTTTTCTCTTTGATGTGCTATTGCGACTATTCATATCTTTTTCAATAGTATCATAATTATCTTCAATATACTCAATTACTTTATTTTCAATCGCCCATTTAAAAAAATTCAATTGTCCAATGGTAGTTTCAATACATGTATCATTTTTATATGGAATACTAATCCTTTCCCATCTGCAAAATGGGTCAAATCTTTTTTTACTATATGCTTTTAATTTGAGCTTATAATCAAAATAAACTTTAAAACGTCTTGTTGAACCATTAGTTAAGACAATAGGATATAATGTATAATATTTTTTGGCATAATTTGTTGCAAACCAGTCTACTATTCTCAATGATATTTTCGATTCTCCTGTAATAATTTTTAACATACGACTCAAATAATTGTCTTCTTTATAAAAATCCATTAAATTATTTAGCAATAATTCATTCTGCGTAGTATAATTTATAGAACTGTTCATTATGGTAAAATGTTTAAAACTTATTTAAGTAGTTTGCATTTCATAATATATTTTATATTTTCTATTGAATATATTATAAAAACTAAATATATAATGTCAAGTTTATATCAAACATTTTTTGGCCCTTTAGATAAGAATTCTTGTCTTTATTTTTTTATATTATCATCATTTTTTCTTATTGTATTAATATTTGTTTTAATTAAAGAAGTTATCTATGTTTTCAAACATTATAAATCATTAGATTATATGATGTTTTGGAAAGGATTATTAATTACCACAAATATTTTCCTTGCATATTTTGTAAATCGTCTAATGTATACTATGTGTACAAAATCTTTGATGTAAATTAGTTTTCAGTAGTATTTTTAATACGGTCAATAGTTGTGTTTACAGGTTTTAAAAATTGGTCTCTTACTAATACATCATTTACATAATTATTTTCACTTAAAAAAGGGTTAAATCCTCTTTGTTGAACTAATTGTCTATCAGATATTTTAGAATCTAATTCTTCTCTCTTATTAGATATTTTAAAACCTGAACCTGATAATGTTTGGTTTAAAATATCCCATGTATTTTCATCATGATTCAAAGCTGTAGTATATGCTGCTGTTTCAATCTCTTTATTTGCTTCTTTGTTTTCTATTTCAATTATATGTTTTAATCTTCTCGACCTTTCATATGGTTGTCCGTTTGTCCATTTCTTCTCCATATTAATAATATATTTATTAATTATTATTAATAAACTTAAATATCTTGTTTGACCAGGTTTAATTTTTTAGTAAATAAAAAATTTTCATCGGTTCTTCTTCTTCTTTTTAAATTACAATCTAAACATGCTAAATGAAAATTATCGTTATTGTGACCATTGTCATTATCAATTCTATCTACAGACCATTGTTTCATCTCTCTTGAAATATCATATAAAACTAACATTTCACAGTCACAATATCTACATTTTAATTGCGCTTCTACTAATTTAGATATTACATTCTCAAATGTAATAAATTTTTCCTCATTTAAAATTTTTTTTAAGATGTCTTGTTGTTTATAATTGTAAATTTTTTTATTTATTTCTTGAATTATTTTTTTTGAAACTTCATTTTGATTTTCTTTATTTAAAATATTTGTTAAGTTTTTTATTTGATATGTATATTCATAACATTCATTTTCAAAATTCCAATTTTTTGTAACTATTCTTTTTTTTATTACTTTTTCATTATTATTATTTATTAATTTTTTAAAAGCATATCTATTTGCTGTGCCAGATATTTCTATTTTTTTTGAATCTTCCATATGATAAATTATATAAATATTATATTTAATATAATATCGATATAAATATTTATTGATTAATTAATATTTTGTAAAATTGAGTTAAACTCATCTTTCTATAATATATATAGATAACATGGAAGAAAATACTAATGTAACTAATGTAACTAATGTAACTAATGTAACTAACGATGAGTGTCATGAACTCAAAAATATTAAATATAAGACTATGTTGTTAAATGGTAACCCTTTACAAGAAACTAAATCATCAAATGACCTTTCTAATCTTGAAAAATTTTTGGAAAATGAAAAAAATAACAATTCCAATGAACCTTGGTGCAAATTAAATAAGACAATTAAAACAAAGAAATTAATTGAATATGTTGATACATATAAAATAGATAAAAAACTTGATGCAGATGAAACAAAAAACCTCGTTTCTTTTTTAAAAGATTGCTTGGACAAAAAAAAACTACAAAGGGTAAAAGATGTTATATATGATAAAATAACTGGTTCTGTGAAGGATATACCTGCTTTATATTATACTAAATCTAATAAACACTTTACATTAAAAAATATTGATAAACGCGTTTCAACACTAAAATCATTAGCACCAAAAAACAGTCAAAGAAGCATCAAAAATAAACTGGAAACACTTGTCAATAGTAATGATTCCGAATCTGATGATGAAAATTAGAATAATTTATGAATTATATTAAAAACAAACAATGAATACTATATAGCGATGTTTATTTTTGATTTAGAAGATTTAGAAGATATTCTTAACACATTAGTATTTGATGATGAACCAACTATTTTTTCAGAAGACTATGCATTAGAATTGATTGAAACTGCCCTACATTTAATGGAAGAATTTATGAATGAAAATCCACATATTATATCTGAACAAGATTTTCATGAAATTATATTAGATGAGATAAAAGAAATATTCTATGTTCAAATGGAAGACCATATTTTAAGAAGCGATTATATTGAAGATGATTTAAATGATTTATTAGAAGAAGCATTACACATTTTTATTATTTTATTTAATCAAGAGAGAAGTTCTGAAAATTCATTGTCTAATTATAAACAAATAAGCAATGATATTATTGATTTTCTTGAAAAAAAAATCCAGATATTAAGAGATATACCACAAGAAGAACAAAGAACCGACGGATGGTATAAATTTCGTTGGAATTTAATTACAGCCAGTAATGCCTACAAAGCTTTTGAATCACAACACACTATTAATCAATTAATTTATGAAAAGTGTCAACCATTAAAAAAAAATGATGAAGAATCTAATGGAGAACAAGTTAAAATGGTAAATACAAATACACCATTGCATTGGGGTCAAAAATATGAACCACTATCTGTTTTATTATATGAACGCATGTATAATACTAAAGTGGAAGATTTTGGCTGTATTGCACATAGAATATATAAATTTTTAGGGGCTTCACCAGATGGTATTAACGTAGACCACAATTCTGAACGTTTTGGACGGATGTTAGAAATTAAAAATGTTGTTTCGCGTGAAATCACTGGTATACCAAAAAAAGAATATTGGGTTCAAATGCAGCTACAAATGGAAGTTTGTAATTTAGATGATTGTGATTTTTTAGAAACAAAGTTTATTGAATATCCAGATACAGAAGCTTTTTACAATGATTCAAAAATACAAGAAAACGGTATTAAAAATTTAACTATATCAACTGATGATAAAACAAAAGGTATTATTATGTCTTTCCATACAAAAGAAGGTAAACCATTCTATAGTTATAAACCACTTTCTATAGAAAATGAAGAAGATATTACTATATGGGAGGAATCAGAATTGGAAAGATATGAAGCTTCTCCATATAACTATATTTTCATGAAATTTATATATTGGAAAGTGCAAGTTTTCAGTTGTGTTCTTGTATTACGAAACTGTGAATGGTTTCAAAATAATATTGGACAATTAGAAAAAGTTTGGAAAACTATTGAAGAAGAAAGAGTAACTGGTTATGAGCATCGTGCACCTAACAGAAAACCTAAAAAGGAACCATCAAAACCATTTGTAACCACCAATGAAACACAAGGCTGTCTACTTAAATTCAATAAAGTCATTAAAGTGGAGACAAATATTAATTAAATTATTAACAATTATTATATAAAAATAATTTATTATATAATAAATTATGTTATTTATCCGTTCAATTATATTTAGCATTTTTATAGCTACTTGTGTATGTAAAAATACAGTTAATGTTTTAGATTTAGATAAGTATCAGGGAAGATGGTATCAAATATATGGAAATAATTTTGACCAGCTATTTGAAAAATTTGCAAGTTGTATAACAGCTGATTATACTTTAATTCCAAATGGAAATGTAACTGTTTTAAATAGTCAATATGAAAAAACCAATGGTATTAACCAAATTGAAGGTTATGCTTATTATGGATACAATACTGACTCAAATTCTTATCCTGGTGAGTTAACTGTTCATTTAAACGGCGTACCACACGATTCACCATATTGGGTTTATAATTTAGGGCCAGAAGTTAATGGATATTACGATTGGGCTATTGTTTCTGACCCTTTTAAGGTATCTTTATTCGTTTTAGCACGAGATGTGGATACCTACTATGATGTATATGATAACGAAGTTGTTAAAATATTAAATGATTATGGCTTTAATAATTTAGTTAATATAACACATGATGACTGTCAATATGCTCCTATTCCAATAGGCTCCATTTATAAGACAAATATTCAATCTCAATGTCAGATAGTAAGTTACTTAAGAAATTCAGGTTTTCCAGAATCATCTATAGGAACTATGGTTTGTATTAGTAAATATGAAAGCTCATTTAATTGTGATGCGAAAAATACAAATACAGATAGTTCAAGTGATTATGGATTGTTTCAGATAAATAGTTATTATTGGTGTTCGGGCGACCCACAATCAAAATACAATGAATGTAGTGCTACTTGCTCAAGTTTATATAATTGCCAATCAAATAGTAATTGTGCATATAAAGTTTGGAAACAACAAGGATACAACGCATGGTATGGTTACAAATATCATAAAACAGAATGTGATAGTTATAAAGTTAGTTGTTAAAAATATTTAATACAATATATTTTGCATTCCACTCCTAAATGGTAATAAATTAATACCTGTATCAAAATATCCAACACGGGTTCCGCAATCAGGATTAAGAGGAGGCAACGGTTTAACATAATTTGATTTTAATTGATTTTCATGATATAAAGCTCCGCACATAGATTCTGGCATACATGAACCCAAATCAGGATTATTAGAATATCTTATATTATTTGTTATTTGATCATAGGAACCTAATTTAAATGTAGGATAATGCCACCAAACATCCTCTGATGTATTATTTGAAATTTGATTTCTACCTATTGGTGGATAAAAATCTTGTACTAATACATCTGTCTCTGCACCTGGTATATTACCCATTGCTCCTTCTAAATTATAATTTGAAAAACCATCTTTTCTTTTAAATGTTTCTTTTAATTTAAAAAAAAGAGGTAGACCTACAGCTATTATTAAAATAAGAACAAGGAATATAAGTTGATTCATATATATAATTTATATATTAATTAATTAAATTTTTATTGTTTAAAAAAAACCAGTTTAAAACTAAATTTATAATATATATATAAAATGGAATATTCGAATGAAATGCGTGTTACAAAACGCTCTGGTATTTTACAGGAGGTTGCTTTTGATAAAATTTTAGAAAGAGTTAAAAAATTAGGACAAGAAGCTTCAATTCATATTAATTATTCATCTTTGGTAATGAAAGTAATTGACCAATTATATGACGGTATACCAACTGCAAAAATTGATGAATTGGCTGCGGAACAATGTGCATCAATATCAACAAATAATCCTGATTATGCTACATTAGCAGCACGTATAATAATATCAAATCATCAGAAAAATACAGAAACTTTGTTTTCAAGTATAATATCATCGCTTTACAAATTTAAAGATATAGCACAAGTTAATAAACCACTTGTATCAGATGATTTATGGAATTTTACAAAAAAATATTCAAATGAAATTGATAATATGATTGATTATAATAGAGATTTTTTAATTGATTATTTTGGTTTTAAAACATTGGAGAGAGCATATCTTTTCAGAAATAATAATAAAATTGTTGAGAGACCTCAACATCTTTGGATGCGTGTAGCTATTGGTATCCATGTAGATTTAAATATGAATGCTTCAGAATGTCTTAAATTAATTAAAGAATCTTATGATTTAATGTCTCTTAAATACTTTACACATGCTACTCCTACTCTTTTTAATGCTGGAACCCCAAGACCACAACTATCCAGTTGTTACTTAATTGCAATGGAAGATGATAGTATTGACGGCATTTTCAATACATTAAAAGATTGTGCACATATTTCAAAATGGGCTGGCGGAATCGGACTCCATATTCACAATATTCGAGCTAAAGGAAGTCATATACAAGGAACAAATGGAACCTCAAATGGTTTGGTTCCTATGTTAAGAGTATTTAATAATACAGCACGGTATGTCGACCAAGGAGGCAATAAAAGAAATGGTTCTTTTGCCATATATTTAGAACCATGGCATGCCGATGTTGAAGACTTTCTTGAAATGAGAAAAAATCACGGAGATGAAGAGTTAAAAGCTCGCGATTTATTTTATGCTCTTTGGATTCCTGATATTTATATGGAGCGCGTAAAAGAAAATGCTAAATGGTCTTTATTTTGTCCAGCTGAATGTCCTGGATTAGCTGACGTTTATGGTGTTGAATTTAACAATCTGTATAACAAATATGAGACAGAAGGGAAGGCGCGTAAAACGGTAAATGCTCGCGATTTATGGTTTAAAATTCTTGATGCTCAAATGGAAACAGGAACTCCGTATTTATTATACAAAGACGCAGCAAATATGAAATCAAATCAACAAAATCTTGGCACCATTAAGAGTTCAAATTTATGCACCGAAATTATTGAATATTCAAACGAAAATGAAACCGCAGTTTGTAATTTAGCCTCTATTGGTTTACCTACATTTGTAAATCAAGAAACCAAACAATTTGATTACCATAAATTACATGAAGTAACAAAAGTCGTTACAAATAATTTAAATAAAGTAATAGATGTTAATTATTATCCTACAGAAAAAACAAGAAGAAGCAATAAATTACATAGACCAATCGGAATTGGTATTCAAGGATTAGCTGATACTTTTATTTTAATGGATATACCTTTTCATTCTGATGAAGCAAAAGAAGTAAATAAATATATTTTTGAAACAATTTATCATGCTTCATTAGAAAAAAGCAACGAAATCTCAATAGAAAGAAAAAATAAATATTCACAAAGTAATAATCATGATAAAATGCGCATGTTATCAAATAAAGAAATATTTCTACCAGAAAAATTAATAGGCTCTTATAGTTCTTTTGTGGACTCGCCAGCATCCAAAGGTATATTACAATTTGATATGTGGAATATACAACCTGGTAATGAACGTTATGACTGGGATGCATTAAAAAATTCAATTATAAATCATGGATTACGTAATTCTCTTTTGGTTGCTCCTATGCCCACCGCATCTACATCACAAATTTTAGGATTTAATGAATGTTTTGAACCATTTACAAGTAACTTATATAGTAGACGAACATTAGCAGGCGAATTTGTTGTTGTTAATAAATATTTAATGAAAGAATTAATTCAATTAGGATATTGGAATGAACAAATTAAAAACAATATAATTTCTAACAAAGGTTCTATACAACAGTTGAGTATATTACCCGAGCATATTCGAAATAAATATAAAATTGTTTGGGAAATACCAATGAAGCATCTAATTGATATGTCTGCTGATAGAGGCGCATTTATTTGTCAAAGTCAGAGTTTGAATCTTTGGATGGAAGACCCTACCTATAATTCTTTAACATCCATGCATTTTTATTCATGGAAAAAAGGATTGAAGACAGGAATTTATTACTTAAGAAGAAAAGCAAAACATCAACCACAGCAATTTACTATTGAACCTGAAACACATGAAACACCAGAAGAAAAAGACGAAATTTGTGAAATGTGTTCAGCTTAAATCTTTATACTTTTTATTTCTTATTTCTTATTTTTTATTTCTTTTTGTTGGTTTTTTATTATGACGCTGTCTTTTTGATGTTTTACCACCATAAACTCTATATCCTTGCGCTTGTGGAGTAGGATCCCATTTGGGACCAAAAAAAAATGACCTTGTATTACCGTATTGGTCTGTTAAATCATACGGATTTTTATTATTTTGACTTGAATTCATATATAATGTGCCTAATGCACCAATTGCACAAACACCTAAAATACCTGCAATAATATATACTGAAGCACTCATAATATTTTATATAATAATTATATAAAATATTTTATTTATATTTTTAAAACTCCAAAAATGTTTTTGTAAAGCTCACTATTTTTTTCGCATTTTATATCGAGAATATCTTTTTGAAACTTTATTTTAATAAAACATCTTAATGTTACTATTACATCGTTCAAAGAATTATGCAGATTTTGCGGCGCTGAACTAAATAATTTTTCATGTAATTCTAAAAGGCTTGGAAATTTTAAATAAGACTTTCCATACTTGCTGACTACTTGAATATTACATAAATCAATCGATTCCTGCATAGTGCAATAAAGGTTTTTACAATTTGCTATAGCATGTAAATTATATTTTTGTATTGTTATTTCATTTTTTGGTAATTGTTCATAAGTTGAATTTATTAAACGCAATAATTCTACACGAATAATATTTATATCAAATGTTATATTGTGTCCTACAATTTCATCAACTGTTTTTAAATAATAAAAGAATTCATTCAATATTTCTTCAATAGGTGCACCTATTCTTATTGACATTTCATTTGTAATGCCATGAATTTTTATCGAATCTTCCGGTATAACAATGTCTTTTTTCATTTTAACTACGTAGTCAAACATTTCTACTATAGTATTCAGTTCCGTATCATAAATTATGTAGCTGAACTGAACAATATGGGGCCACATGTGGAGTGTATCAGGGCTTATTATTCTTGAAGATGGAAGACCAGTTGTTTCTGTATCAAATAATAGAATGCGCATTATTTAAATTATAATGATTAGATTTTAAGTAATAGTTCAAATGTATTTATTACAAATACTATTAAGTAATTTTTTATTTCAATTTTATTTAATAAAATCAAATATATAATTTGAATTACACATAATTTTTACAAATTCCAAAGCTTCGACGATGCCAAATTGTAATACCGTGTTCTTTTATACCATCCATATGTTTCTTGGCACCATAACCTTTATTCGAATCAATACCATAATATTCTGCTAATGTTGGATTTTGTTCACATAATTCATTAATGTATTTATCTCTCTCTACTTTTGCCAAAATAGATGCTGCTGCTATGGAAGAATATTTATTGTCGCCTCCTTCAATAGTTATATAAGGTATAGCTTCAATTTTATTGGTTTTTTTATTTAGAAATGTAATAGGGTTAAAATAATTGCCATCTATCAATAAATTATAGGAATAATCTTTTTTTTCTTCTTTGGAAATTTCTGATTGGGTCTTATTAAACTGTTTTCTAACTTCTAAAATGGAAGTATGCATAGACTGTTGTGTGGCCTGGAGAATATTTATTTCATCTATTTTTTTCTCGTCTTCAAAACTAACATACCACGCGACTGCATTTTCTTTAATATATTTTGCGACTTCCTCTATTTTTTTTTTTGAATGAAATTTCTTACTGTCTTTTACCAACGAATGATTAAAAGTATCATCTTTAGGTAAAATCACTGCGGCGGTATAAACTCTTCCAAACAATGGACCTCTACCTGCTTCATCAACACCTATTTCAAACACACTTTCATCTTCATTATAAAATTTTTTAAGTAAATTTAGCTGTGTTTTTAGCGATTTATTTTCTGTTTTTGGTTTTTGTGTATTATTTTTTAATATTTTATTGGCTTTTTTGGGAATCATAACAAATTCTTCATCTGATGAATCATTTATTATTTCAGCTGTTGTATAGAGTGATTTGTTCATTAGATATTTGTATTTATATAATATTTAATCCTTTAATAATTAATTCAATTTTTTAATATAATATAGTTTTAAACTTTTTTCACCATATAAATTATACAATGAATACGGAAGCATTATTTCTTTTCTTGATTTTATTATTAGGGTTGGTTTTGTGTTCTTTTTTAGGAGGCAATTGTAATAGAGAAGGACTTAAAAATAAAAATATTATTTATAAAGGTCCTGATGGAGCTACGGCTACAATAATGAAAAATAGTGATGGTACCAAGTATATTCAAGTAAACCAAGCAAGTGGAACAGGAACAGCTGTATTTACACAATCTCCTACTTCAAGTACAGTATTTACTAATCCATTTGGATTTTCTGCTACATTCACAAATGGTAATATTGTTTTCACTTCACCAAATAATCAAATAATCACATTTACACCTTCTACTGATACATCATCTACTAATACATCATCTACTGATACATCATCAAGTTCATTTATTTCTTCCATTTTCAATTCTAACTATGATAATTATAATCATTATAATGGAACTTCTTCTATATTAACAGATGGTGAGACCTTTTATGGTCAAAATGGAGGAAGTGTTGTAGTTACACCAGGAGGCGATGGAATACAAACTTTACAAATTAAACTAAATGCTGACCAAACACCTATGACATTTAAACAAAACTTATCTACATCAACAAGTGAAGGATATACAAATTATACAGGACCTTATGGTTCAGCTACTACATATTATGGACCAACAGGATATAGCGCAACTATTATTACTACGCAAGATGGTAAAAAAGCTGTTCAGGTTCAAACTCCTAATGGAAATTATATGTTTACACAATCAGGTTCCTATTATAATCCTGATAGCACTACCTCAACACAATATTATGGAAGCACTGGATATCCAATTCAATCAAGTAGTTATAGTTTATCTTATCAAGGTCCTTATGGTGGTAGTGCAGGTTCTGTAACTGGACCTCAAGGTAATACAGCTTATTATGCTCAAGGACCAAATGGAAATACTGCTGTTGCTACTACAAATACCAGTCCTTATGCCAATACTTATCAAGGTCCTTATGGTGGTAGTGCAGGTTCTGTAACTGGACCTCAAGGTAATACAGCTTATTATGCACAAGGACCAAATGGAAATACTGCTGTTGCTACTCCCGATAGTAATGGTTATGGTGACACCTATTATAGCACTCTTCCTTCTGGTGTTTCAAAAAATCAAATTCCACCAGGCAAAGAAGATTTATATATATTAAAATCCGAAGTAATCCCCCCTGTTTGTCCAGCATGCCCAACATCAGCTGCTTGTCCCAGACAAGAACCTTGTCCTCCTTGTCCTGCATGTGCAAGATGTCCTGAACCAGCATTTGAATGCAAGAAAGTTCCCAATTATAATGCTATAAGTGACCAGTATTTACCTCAACCAATAGTAAATAGTTTTTCACAATTTGGCATGTAAATTTTACACAAGATGATATTTAAAATAATCATATTTTTATACATAATTAATCATTAAATAAAATGATATAAAATTTTATTTTATTTAATAATAAAAATGAATTTAACACCTAAAATAAAATATCAATTGTTTTTATATAATTATTATTTAAAATATATAAAAGATAATTTATATAATTATTCCTATAATGTAAATAAAAAAGATATATATATTCAAGAAATAAACATTTTAGAAAATGAAATTAATGAACTAAATGAAATAAATAATAATGAACTTATTAAATTTAAAAAAAGTAGAGGAAAACACAGAATCCATTTAAAATTTTTGAAATATATTAGAGAGACAATATTAAATAATAAAAAAAAATTATTGTCTCAAAATATTAGATATATTTATCATATTGAAGAAAATGAAAATGGAAATAAATTTTATTATAAAAATTATGATGATTATTTTAGTATACATGTAAATCGTTATAAGTTTTTTCAAAAAATAAAATGTGAATTTAAAAAAAAATATGACAAAAGAATAGAAAATATCTACAAAAATATATACCATCCAGAAAGAGTAACACAATTGTTAGAAAATAATATAGAAATTGATGAGGCTTTTATTTTTTTAGACAAAAAAATTCAAAATATTATGTATAATATTTTTTAATATTATATAAAAATGATTAATAATTTTATTTGTTATTCTCTTGTTTTTATACATTTTTTATCCATTTGAAATGTTGCAATTTTATCTTCTTGTGGAACAATATTAATAACGCATTTTGATTTTTTTCCATATAAAGGCTCTGTGCATCCTTTTTCTTTTAGTTTTATTGTTTTACTCTTTTTAAATGTAAAAATCCTTGGTTTTTCATCTGTGCATCTTGACCTAAAATGTTCATATCTTTCTCTCACTTGACAATAAGTTAAATGAGATTTTTTGTTTAACATTTTATTAATAGTTTCATGAAGTTCATATATATATCTTGAGAACGTCTCTCTATTTTTCATATTACACATCAATAAAGGTTTTTTCTTTAAATTATTTGTTAAATTAATTCTACAATACTTACAGGGTAATACATTTTTTAAATTATATACAAAATCTCTATAATGCTTTTTATCTTCATTATTTGGGTTTATTGGATAGTTAAAACTCATTATATGAAGATAATGCCACATAGCTGGTCCCCAAACTGTTGTAAGCATACCGTCTCCCGAATTATAGTCATTTTTTTTGTAAATTGATTTTTTTTTGGTTCGATTATGTATATCTCTATTTTTACGTGTTTGTGTCATTTATAATATAATTATAAAAAAAATAAAATATATTACAATTTTATATGGATTCAAATAAATCATTTAATTTAACAATTTTTACAGACATAACTAAAAATGTATGTACATGTTCTGCAATTTCAATTTCTATTATAGTGCTTTTTATCATAAGTCCTCTTAATAATTTTTTTAAGACATCGCTATTTATGAAGATAATCGCTTTAATAATATTAACTTATACGCTCTATTTAAATACGCAACAAACAAATTTATTGAAATCAGCAAGCTTATCAGTAAAATCTGAAAAGGTAATGTCCCAGCTTAATATGAATATTATATGTAGCTATGTGTTTACATTATTTATTGGGTTATTGATTATTTTTGTTATTAAAAGTTTTTTTTAATTTAGCAGAAGATATTGATTTTACAAAAGGTTCTTTTATTTTCATAATTTTTTCATAATATAGTTTATCATTTATAAAATCATATCTATTAATTTCTACAAGCTCTCCAGTTATATTTCTAAATATCATTTATAATTAATTATTTGTGTATCTTTTATATTGTATTCGTTAAAACAGTTTCATAATTTCTTCTGGAATATATATAAATGTCTCAATTTAACAGTTTTAATAATCCTATTAAGTTAGCTGTAGGCGGTGATACAAGTTTTTTCTCCAAAATTAAGTCAAATGTTAGCAATATCAGCACAACTACATTAGTTATATTAGTAACAATCGTATTATTTTCTATACTCTCTATTTTTTATTATTTCTACTATGTTGCTCCTAATATGAAACCAAAATATTCTCATAATAGTGAAGAATCTTATGGAGAAGGTGGCTCATCAGGAAAAAGTGCTGAATTATTATTTTTCTATGCAGATTGGTGTCCACACTGCAAATCGGCAAAACCAATTTGGAATGAATTAAAATCAGAATATCAAAATAAAACTATTAATGGTTATCAAGTTGTATTTACAGAAATTGATTGTTCAAGTGAAACAGCTGAAGTTGACCAAATGATGAATAAATACAATGTAGAAGGTTATCCTACCATTAAACTATTGAAAGATGGTCAAGTCATTGAATATGACGCAAAGCCATCAAAGGCTACATTAACACAATTTTTAAATACTGTTCTCTAAACTGGAGAGAAAATTTAAAGCTGTCTCCATACCATTATTAAATAAGTCTTTTCTTACATCAATACTGCTTAATGCTGTACGTAAAATATTCAATGTCATAAAATCCGCATTACATACTACTTCATATTTAATTGAAGGTTGATTATTATCTGTATTCAAACTAAAAATAGCTTTAAACAAAAAATTAATTAAAAAATCTAATAATGTAGATTCACAATTAACATAACTTTTATTATCATTATATTTATTTTTAAAACCAAGTATTTCATCAAGTTTTTTTCCTGATTCAATACAATAAATAAGAGGATAATTGCTCGACATTCCACCATCTATATAACATTTATCATCAATACAAACAGGAGTTAATAATACAGGCAAAGCACACGACATTTGTATAGCTGTCATAAGAGGCAATGTTGGATGTGTTATATATGATATATCCTGAACTTTATATTCATTAATTTCGAAAGAAAACAAATGTAACTCAATATTAGAAAAATTATAAAATTCTTCCAATGTAATATCCATTGAAATATCTTTTGCATCCAATAATGGTCTAAAACATTTTTCTATAATTTTATTGTCAAATATACCTTTTTTGGTATAGGCATCAAATATATTTTGAACTTTAATTGCAAAAACATCATGCCATGGTCGTTTAATAATATAATCATTTATGGTTTCCCAATCGTATTTTAAACAAATTAAAATTCCAACAATTGCACCAGCAGAAGTTCCATATATAGATTCTATATTATTCATATCTATAAAATTGTTTTTTTCAAGATATTGAATAGCACCTAATACTTGAACCATTATGGGTCCTCCTCCAGAAATTACCAGGTTTTTAATAGTCATTATTATTTAAAAGAAAAAATATTTAAAAAACAAACATTTATTTATAATAGACAAATAATTGAATGAGAGATAATTTACAATTAAATAAAGAAGTATATGAAAAACAGATAAGGTTAAACAATATAAAAAGAATAATAATTGGTAAAACATATGGTGAAGCAAATAAACTATATAGTAATTTAAGAATAGTTAGAATTGAAGAAAAATATATGACAATAACTATGGATTTATGTCATTATCGTTGTAATATAAAATTAAAAAATAATATTATAACAGAAATAGATGGTTTCTATTAATTTAAATTTGTATTTTTTTTTCACATTAAAATACAAATGTCAAATATATTCACTCTTGAAAATGTTGAAGATTTTTCTGAAAAACTAAATATAGACGAATTATACGAAAAAAAAAGGCAATTTGACTTAAATAAACTTGCGTTATTTAATAAAATATTAAACCGTATTCATGTTCGAATCAAAACTATCTCTCAACAACGTAAAGACGAACAGTTTTGTTGGTTTGTAGTTCCAGAGATAATAATAGGTGTGCCAAGATATGACCAAGCCGCTTGCATAGCATATTTAATAGATAAATTAAAAACAAATGGTTTTAACGTTAGATACATCCATCCAAATACGCTTTTTATATCATGGTTACATTGGGTCCCGAGTTATATTAGAACAGAACTGAAAAAGAAAACAGGGATAGTTATAAATGAATTTGGTGTGAAGATAGAAGAAGGACAAGATAACAATTCCGCAAATGCAATTACAGATTTTTCGAACCCAAATGATTTAATATTAAATAAAAATCCCGATTTATCGCAAAAAGCGAAACAACCGAAAAAAGAATATACTCCAATTAATTCTTATAGACCTTCAGGAAATTTAGTTTATGATAATGAAATGTTAAATAAAATAGAGGATAAGTTTACATAAAAATATATTATTTATAAAGTAATTTAAAGAGCGGATACTACATAGTGAAGGGGATTTTAAGGATTTGTTGAAAAACACCCAAAAAAGGGTCCCTACACGTGAAGTGATGATTTTAATTTTTTTTGGGGAAAGTTTTTTGGGAAAATCAAAATTGGACATTTATTATGTCCATTTTCAAAAACCTGAAAGACTTTTCCGAAAAAAAATCTTCATCACACCATAAAAATTTTTAAGGTAAGGTCACTTTAAAAATAATTTTCACTTTGTTACGATAATAAAAAAATTATAATTTAAAAAAGTAATTTAAAATTTTATATATTAATAGTATAGGCAACAGATGGCAACAGTTTGTGGCATTTTTGTGGCACATAATTTCTATTGCAAATTTTGTGACTATTTAGCTCCCAAAAAATACAACTTTGACAAACATTTATTGACAGCGCGTCATCACAAAAATGCCACAACGGCAACATTGGCAACATTTGGCAACAGTTTTGTGGCAAAAAGTGGCAACTTTCAGTGCGAAAAATGTAATAAATTATACTTCGACCGAACTGGTTTATGGAAACACAGTAAAAAATGTTTTGACATAGATAATTTCAATAATTTCAATAATTTCAATAATACAAATATAAACAACAATAATGAAACTAATAATGAAATCAAAGCATTAACCAATTTAGTTGTTGATGTTGTTAAACAAAATCAAGAATTAACAAATAAAATTGTCGATATTTATAAAAATAATAATATAGGTACAAACATTCTGACTAATATTAATTCTAATAATAATAACAAAACGTTTAATCTTAATGTATTTTTAAATGAACATTGCAAAGATGCAATGAATATAATGGATTTTGTTGATTCTCTCAAATTACAATTATCTGATTTAGAAAATGTTGGAAAAGTAGGGTTTATAAATGGTATTTCTGATATAATTATTAAAAATTTAAAAGCATTAGATGTTCATAAAAGACCTGTTCATTGCAGCGATTCAAAGAGAGAAGTAATGTATATAAAAGATGAAAATAAATGGGAAAAAGAAAATAAAGAAAAAGTAAAGTTAAGAAAAGTAATAAAGCATGTAGCTCAAAAAAATTCAAAAATGATTCCTATTTTTAAAGAAAAAAATCCAGATTGTGGTAAAAGTGAATCCAAACTTTCCGATAAATATAATAAACTTGTTATTGAAGCAATGGGCGGTTCAGGTGATAATGATTCTGAAAAAGAAGATAAAATAATTAAGAAAATAGCAAAAGAAGTTATAATTGATAAAATTTAATAATATTTAGTATTAATATTATTAGATTTAAAAAATACCTGAATAGTAACATAAAGAAAAAGTTTAGTTTAGAAGTTCAAAATATTATATATATATAACAAAAAAATACGAGATTTTTGCTTCTTATGATGGCGTTAAATTTGATGCAGAGCCAAGTATAGGAGAAGATTTAGCGGAAATTTCAGGACTGTCGATTTGCAGAGAATATTTAAGAGATTTTCAATAGAAAAATCAAGATATTTTACCAATTTATAAAATATCATTTGAAGTATTTTTTATTTATTTTGCTTTTCAATAAAGACAGAAATTAAGCAGAAAAGCTTTAGAAGCTCAATTAAAAACAAATCCACATTCTTCAGATTAATATCGATGTAAAAGGTTGCCAGTATTTAGGACAAATTTTTAATGTTAAAAAGGGAAATAAAATGTGGTGGAGTTCAACAAATAGAGTTTGGGATGATTAAGCAAAAATTAAATAAATTAAATAAAATAAATAAAATAAATTAAATTAAATAAATAAACAGGCGTTTAGAAAATTTTTTTGTGAGATATATATATAAATGGCAAAAACTCACCGTCGTCATCGCTCATCTCGCTCAAAGTCAATGGCTCGTGGCCGCAAGGCAATGGCTTCCCGTCAAGCTTCTGCTGCTGCAAGTCGCGCTGCCTCTGCCGCACGTAGTGCATCTGCTGCTGCCAGTCGTGCTGCATCTGCCAGTCGTTCTTCTTCTGCCAGTCGCTCTGCTTCTGCTTCCCGTCAAGCATCTGCTGCTGCCAGTCGTGCTGCTTCTGCTGCCCGTAGTGCATCAGCTGCTGCCAGTCGTGCTTCTGCTGCTTCCAGACAATAAATTCATTTTTATAAAATTGTCTAATTAATTTTTAAAATCTATATAAAGTTATAGTTATAATAATTATAACTTTATCATGCAAACACAAGAAATAATTGTTTATTTATGTTTAGTAATAACATTTCTTAATGTTTTTCATATTTTATTTATAATTTGTTTAGACCAAATCATGAATATATTTAATAAATTAAAATAAAGATATTTAAGCACTGCGGTTCATCTTTCTACGGCAGTATGATTTTCTTTTACCTGCTTTAGTATTTTTGCATCCATCCTTTTCCAAACAATCAGAAGAAATTTTTCCGCGACATGTTGATGATTTAGTGCGTGCACGATAAATTTGTCTTTTGCTGCGATTACGGCGAGTTTTACTACGTGTTGTCATTGGCATTTTATATATATACATTATAAAAAAATCTTAATTTTAAAATTATAAATTAAAAAAATGCTAAATAACTTATTTCAGAAATCTTTCAAATAATGAAACCACAAATAAAACCATTCATTAATATATTTATTGTTTGGAATTATTAAATTAAATAAATCTTTGTGTTGTGTGTATAATGTGGAAAGTATTTGTTGGTCACAACCAATAAACAAATTATTTTTTACATACTCATTAAAATAATAATAATACAAAGGAATAATTATTTTAAACGTATCTTTTGATGTTCCAAAAATAGCTCCTGCTAAATGTATTTCATTTTGAAAAACTTGTTGTTTGGTATTCAAATAAGGCTTTATTAAAACTATATCTAATTTATCGGAAGAAATATTTTTATATAATGGATAATTGCTAATAAGTTTACAATATCTTTTGTCTCTCAAACAACCAATATCCGTCCATACAAATTTATCACTATTAAATGGATTTAATTCAATCGCCTCCTTAACAAAATTCATTTTAGAATTCCATATAATATAACATTCTTTTGTTCTGATATTTTTTTGAGAATCTATTTTGTGTTGATAATTCCAAATATTATATTTTTGAAAAATTTCAATTTCTGCAAAGTTTTTTTTTATAATTAACATGTTGGAATTATGTTTGCCAACATCTTTAAGATAATCAAGTAAATTATCAGATGTAAAAATAATAATATTATTTCTTAAATTATGTAAAAAATTATGTATCCATTCGTTATAATTTTTATGAGAATGTTTTGATTTTACCTTGTAATAACATGAAACAATTGTAACGGAATTATTCATTATAATTATTAAATAAAATTTATTTACGATATTTACGTGTTTTTCTGGCTCTTTTACGTGTATTTTTTGAACGTTTTTTATTTGTTTTTTTTTTACCAGCTTTTTGAATTAATCCATATGGATTATTAACACCTATTATATTTTTCATTATATACATTATTATTATATTTTAATTTTATGTTAAAACTATATTGTTTGGATTAGAAGTTGTAGAAACATTAGGTGCAGTAACAGCTGATAATGGTAAAGAATTATAGCTACTTTCTGTTAAACCCGTTGTATTTGATGAACTATTAACTATATTTTGTATATTTTTATTACTGTCAGTGCTATCAGAAGGTGTCAATGTGGTATCTGAAGTAGTCAAAGTGGTATTAGAAGGTTTCAATGTGGTATCTGAAGTAGTCAAAGTGGAATCAGAAGGTATGAAAGTGGTATCAGAAGGAGTCAAAGTGGAAGAAGAAGGAGTCAAAGTGGAAGAAGAAGGTGTGAAAGTGGAATCAGAAGGTGTGAAAGTGGAAGAAGAAGGTGTAAAAGTGGAAGAAGAAGGTGTCAAAGTGGTATCAGAAGGTGACAAAGTGGAACTTGTTGTTGTATTTGAAATTGTTTCGGATGGTTCATTTATTACAACAGCTGGAATATTTTTACTGGTAATTGTTTTTGAAACAGGAATAGGTGATATAATTTTTTTAGTTTCATCAATTTGAGTTTTAGCTTGTTTTTCTAAATTAACAATTTGATTTTTAGTAGTTTCTAATATTTTTGCTTCAACAATAGCCTCATATAGCTTTATACCATTTGTATAATCATTTTCACATTTAACATATAAATTTACAATCATACGTCTTGACTTTTCTACAGCAGCTTGTAGAGATTCTTCAGTTAATTTTGGATTGACTCTAATAACTTTTTTGCTTGTGTAAGGGTCAATTACATATGTAAATAACTCATTAATTACGGCAAGTAATTTGGACTGATTATTAGCAGCATTCTGAATCATGTTTTTAGTATTTTCAGCATACTGAAGAAAAAGTTTACTATTTTTGCTTAATGTATATTTTGTTTTTAAAACAGGTGTGTCTCCTTGACATCCTTTTATACTTCTATAATCTCTTAATTTAATATCACTAAATTTTGTTATTTCAGTAGGAATTTTTTCGTTTCCTGTAAAAGCAGTATAAAATAGATTTAAATCTTTCAAAAATAGTTTTTGTGTAGATTCAGACATTCCTGTAAATGTTCCATTAGAATAATCATATTCATCATCTAAATATAGGTTCATTAATTCAGGAATTCCAGGTTCGTTTTCAAGTGATAATGTTGTGCCATTTTTGTCTAAATTCATATCACAAATTTTAGGCTGTAATGAAATATTTCCAGTAGTTTCATCAATTTCTTCTCCTTTTTTCAAAGCTCTAATTCTATTATCACAAATATTTAATTTGTATAATTTTCTATTAACATTTTTAGGAATATTATCTTTTTCCATTAACCCAGTTTTAACAGTTTCTCCATTAGGTCCTTTATATGTATAAACAGGATTAATTGTCATAACTATTGCAGCAAATACATGTGCAATTTTAATATAAAATTTGGCAATTCCAATACATACCCGTTTTTTTCTAATACTTTTTTGTGTATCATTTGCTACATCTAAACTATCAAGATTGTCTTTATTAATAAAGATAACCTTTTCATTTTTAAGGTCGTTAACTTCAACACCATTTTTCACTCGTTGTGCAAGATATGTAATTTCAACTTCATTAAAATATCTTTTAATAATGTCAGAAGTTAAAACAACTAATTTATCACAATAAGCTTTTTCAGAAAGTTTGCTTAAACTTTTGAAATCCATAGTTAAAATATAATAAGTAGCAATATAATCAATTACATCATAAAAGTTTTTAAATTCTTCTTGAGGTGATTTATTTGAAGTAGATGAATAACTATTTCCCATATATTATAATACCTTAAAAAAATATAGAGAAATAAATATAAATAAAATTGAATTAAAAATAAAAAATCTATTTAAAGATATACAAAGATGAGCAACGAAAGTAAAAAGAAAAAAAGTAATACAATTAACAAGACAGAATTATGGAATATATTTAATTCAGAAGTGGAGAATCCAAATAAAAGTAAAATTCCTTTAGAATGTATGTTTGGTTCTTCTGGAAATAGAGAAATGTGTGAAAGATGCCAAAGTAATTTAGCATTTTCAGATGAAGGCTTTTTAACATGTACAAATTCAAAGTGTGGTATTATTTATAAAGATATTGTCGACCAGTCGCCTGAATGGAGATATTATGGCGCAGATGATAATCAAAATTCAGACCCTACAAGATGTGGTATGCCAATTAATCCGTTATTGGAAGAATCTTCTTATGGATGCAAAGTGCTGTGTATAGGTGCTATGTCTTATGAAATGAGAAAAATCAGAAGATATACCGAATGGCAGTCAATGCCATATAAAGAAAAGTCTCAATATGATGAATTTCAAATAATTACAATTATGTCCCAAAATGCAGGCATGCCTAAAATGATAATTGATGATGCTATAAGATATCATAAAAAAATTTCAGAATATGAATTGACATTTAGAGGAGATAATAGAGACGGTATTTTAGCAGCTTCTATTTACATATCATGCAGAGTAAATAATTACCCAAGAACAGCAAAGGAAATAGCATCTATATTTCATTTAGATATTACAAGTGCTACAAAAGGTTGTAAAAATGCACTGGCAATTATAAATAATTTAGAAAAAGACATGGATAATAAAGAGAAAACAAATTTTGGTAATACAAAACCAGAGGCGTTTATTGAGAGATATTGCAGTAAATTGAATATAAACAATGAATTAACCAAACTTTGTCAGTTTATTTCTATGAAAATAGAAAAAGGAAATATTATGCCAGAAAATACTCCTCCTTCTATTGCAGCTGGTGTAGTATATTTTATATCGCAAATTTGCAAATTAAATATTAGCAAAAGAGATGTTAAAAATGTTAGTGAAACAAGCGAGGTTACAATTAACAAATGCTATAAAAAATTAGAAAAAATAAAAGATGAATTAATGCCAGCTGCCATATTAAAAAAATATTCAAGTAGTTAAAAATTTATTTGTCTCTTTTAAATAATTTGTATAAATCTTTGGAGGTATTATAAATTCTTTTTTTGTTGTGTTTTTTAATTCTTTGTAAAATGTCAAAAAAATCTTTTTCGAGTTGCTCAATCTCATTATTTTCATTGACCTCACCGCAACATCTATTATTTATTTCATTAAATTCATTTATAATATTAATATCATGTTCTTCTAATTGTATATTCATTTCTTTTGTAATGTCATTATCAGGTTGATATAATAATCCTGATTTACCACATTGGTTCTCGTTTTCTCTACAATGTTGTGCATAATTAGGTAATAATACTTGTGCGCCTTTATTGTAACAAGTGTTTTTAAACATTCTACAAAATCCGAATTCAGGATTATTGGTATTAGAAGGAATATAAAATTTGCATGAATTACATGAAGGTTCAAAAGCTAAAATACAATTGAATAGAGCTAAAATGGTTATGAAGAATATCATTATATACAATATTTATAACTATAACTTTAAATATATTTTTTAATAGTTATAAATAGAAAAATAAAAAATTAAATTACACTATAAAATGGCGGAAGAAGTAAAAGTTCCAAGTAGGGTTTTTATTGTGCCCTATAGAAATCGTGTTCAACATAAATTTTTTTTTAGCAAGTATATGAGTTTTATTTTAGAAGACCAAGATGATTATGAAATTTATTTCTCTCATCAATGCGATGCAAGAACTTTTAATAGAGGTGCAACTAAAGATATTGGTTTTTTAGCAATTAAGGAAAAATATCCTCAACACTATAAAAATATTACTTTTATTTTTAATGATATAGATACAATACCTTTTAATAAAATTTTTGAATATCAGACAACACATGGTGTTGTTAAGCATCATTACGGATTTAAATATGCGTTAGGTGGAATAGTTGTTATAAAGGGAGCTGATTTTGAAAAAACAAATGGATTTCCATGTTTTTGGGGATGGGGTATGGAAGATAATGCTTTGCAAAAACGTTGTGATGCTTATGGTTTAATTGTAGATAGAAGTGTGTTTTATAACATAGGCAGCCCAGAGATTCTGCAGTTATTTGATGGAATTTCAAGAATAATTAGCAAAAAAGACCCATGGAGGGGTGAAAATGATAATGGTATGGATGGAATAAGAACTATTCATCAATTAAAATATACGGTTGATGAAAAATCAGAAAATCCTAATGATAATATTTTTTCAGTTCATAATCCCCGTATTTTTTATATTAATATATCTACATTTTTAACACATATTCCATTTGGTTCAGAGGAATACTACAATTATGATTTGAGAGAGCCAAAAAGAAAAATTATACATCCTGACAAAATAAAAGAAACAAAAAAGACAGTTGTAACAACAAATGATTGGTCTAATATTCCTTATTATCCTACAACGAGAGAAAAAAGAGAGAATATTGTAAAGTATTTAATGTCAATGGGAAAACCTATTCCTGACACATTAATTAAACAAATCGAAGATGATAAAAAAAAAGAAATTGAACAAGATTCTTTCAATAATTTCAATAATAGTAATTCACAATATCAAGAAGAAACAGTAAATTATCCATCTTTTAATACAATGATACCTACTATTCAAGCTCCTCAAAATTATCAAACAAATCCAAATATGCAACAATATTATGTGCAAAGGCAAATGCCTACTCCTCCTCCTCCTCATAGATATTCACAGCAATATGCAGCATATATTGGAGCCAAACCACGAGCACAAGCGAGCGCAAGAATAGGTTTAGGGGGTGCTTATTAATTTTTATAAAAAATTTAAAGATAAAGTTAGATTTATTAATATAAAAAATGGATATTAAAAATGACTCATTACAAAATGTAATAAATATTTATGATAATAAAATTAATAATAATCCAGAATGTCAAAAAATAGTAGAAGAATGTAAAAAATATCGTGATTGTTTAAATAAAAATAATATTTGTTTGAAAGAACGTCAAGAATGTATTAAATCATTTAATAATTATTATTTATGTTATATTAATAGTAACAAATCTGCGGTTAAAAAATAAAAATTTAAAATTTAAAATAAAATTTAAAATAAAAATTTAAAATAAAAATTTAAAATAAAAATTTACACCTTTTTACATTTCAAACGCCGATTTATAAAAAATTGAAATAAAAAATTGAAATAAAAATACCTAAAAGGATAGTTAGATAAATATATATTATACAATGATTGCTACACAACAAATTAAATCAACAACAACTAAACCTGTTAGTTTGGAAAATTTTGAAACAATAA